>JACCDZ010188865.1_pt1 | contig 266211 bp, 248 predicted proteins | sample 7449551 | NCBI WGS metagenome assembly JACCDZ01 (sample SAMN15323452, study PRJNA562643) | freshwater metagenome | isolation source: river surface water | place: USA:Blue River Watershed | collected 2017-08-18
CGTTCGCTCTTCTAAGTTTATCCATCTCAAACATAATGAGCCTGCAACAAGCAACAGCTAGAAAAAGAGACCTAACGGTGCTCAAAAAAACAAACCCCAGAAAAACTGGGGTTTGTCATTAATCTGAAGCGGCTTAAGCCGCTTTTTTTTTAGCATGTGACACACAAATTCACCGCTATATTATTGATCCAGCGGCGTATTAAAGTCTTTTGGTACGTCAAAATCACCTGTCATTGTTTGTAATCGACCGTCTTTAAAGGTCAACACCAGCTGTTTCAAAAAGTTCTCTCCACGACCACCTTTTAATGAGTAGTGATAATGCCAGATTTCATCATCGAAACTGTTTTCAGCAACCGGATGACCTAACACGTACAGGACTTGCTCCTTGGTCATTTGAATGCGCAGCTTATTGATGTCTTTTTGTTCCAGGAAATTGCCTTGAGGGACATCGATACGATACAGAAAATTACTGCAAGCGCTGACACTTAAACCAAGTACACCAGCTACTACCAAATTCAGCAGCGCTTTTTTTGAAAATTGCGTCATATTTTTCTTCTATTCCAACCAACTGGTCGCATCATACCGCAAGCCAGCCTAAAGATTAAACCCTTCCTCAGACCTATGGCGTACATAAAAGTTCGCGAGCATTGGCAATGGCAGAAGCACTGACGCTTTCGCCTGCCAATAAACGGGCGATTTCGTGCACCCGCTCATCGTCACTGAGCAACCGCATCCGTGTTTCTGTGTTGACGCCATCGGTGTACTTTTCAACAAACATTTGCTGATGGCCTTGGCTTGCCACTTGGGGCAGATGCGTGACACAAATTAATTGCGTGGTTGCACCCAGCTGCCGTAACAATCGACCAACGCCAGCCGCCACAGGGCCTGAAATACCAACGTCAACCTCATCGAAAATTAAGGTTGGGGTTGTCACCTTATCCGCCAGAATAACTTGCACAGCTAGACTGATCCGAGACAACTCACCGCCAGAGGCGACTTTGTGCATGGCTTGCAATGGTTGACCTGGGTTGGTGCTGACTAAAAACTCAATATGGTCTAAGCCATGTGGGCTGGCTTTATCATCGGCATGTTGATGGATGACAATCGCAAAACGTGCATTGTGCATCGACAGCTCTGCCATGCTAGCTTCAATACGATGTGATAACTCTTCGCCTGCACGGCAGCGGCTTTGCGATAGCTCGGCGCAACTTAGGTGGTAGAGTTCTCTGGCGGCTTGAATCGCCGTTTCTAATTCGACAAGACGCTCGTCTGCGCCGGTCAATTGGTGCAACTGGCAAGTCAGCTCCGTGTGCAACGTCGCGAGTTGGTCGGCGTTCACCTGATGTTTTCGACTTAGTTGCAGATAACCCGACAGGCGTTGATCGACCTCAAATAAGCGTTCGGGATCTACTTCGACACGTTCGCTGTAACGGCGCAACTCACGGCTGGCTTCATCAAGCTGGACTAACGCATCTTGTAGCATTTGCTCGACGTCTTGTAACTGTGGATCAATCGTCACTGCATCTGCTAACTGATAACTGGCTTGTTTAAGCAGTGCTAGGGCATTGGTTTCATCCCCATCGGCCAGTAACTGTAAGCTCAACTGACTACTTTGGATAAGACCTGCGGCATGGCTGAGGCGTTGTTGTTCTGCCTCTAACTCTGGGTACTCGTCGGCACTCGGCGCAAATTGATCTAACTCGGCAACCTGATATTCCAACAATTGCCGTCGTGCTTCTCGCTGTTGTTGATCAGCGTGTAACTGTTGGTGTTCTTGTTTGAGTTCCTGCCATTGCCTGTAACGCTGTTTGGTGGCTTGCAACAACCCGTGGTGCCCTGCATAAGCGTCCAGCAGTAAACGTTGATGTTCAGATTTCAATAACTGCTGGTGTGCATGTTGGCCGTGGATACTTAGTAAGTGTTGGCCAAGCGCTTTGAGTTGTTGGGCGGGAACTTGCACACCATTGATATAACCTCGCGAACGGCCTTCCGGGCCCACCACGCGGCGAATGATCACTTCCTGACCCATGGCTAAATCTTGTTCATGCAGCCACTGCTGTGCCGATGCTAAATGCGTGATATCAAAGGTTGCGACTAAATCAGCTTTCTCTGCGCCCGGCCGGACGGCAGTGCCATCGGCCCTTTCGCCTAAACATAAGGCAAGGGCGTCCAACGAAATTGATTTGCCTGCGCCAGTTTCACCGGTGATGGTGGTCATGCCGGCTTGCCATTCGATTTCTAGCGCGCGAACAATAGCAAAGTTACTGATGTGCAGATGTGTCAACATAAGAGTCACTCACCAAAAAAGTTACTGTGAATTTATACAGTAATTTTTCTGCTGGCAAGAGCTGTTACAAAAAATCAGTAGAGTTTTGAACCCCAGCCTAATTTGTTACGCAACACATGGTAGTAGCTGTAGCCTGGTGGGTGAATTAACGTCAGCGGTTTTGGGTGTTTCCGGATCAAGATTTCATCCCCTGGCATCACCGCCAAAATCACGTGACTGTCGCAGCTAATTTGCAGGTGGGCGTCGTTGCTGGGTGCGACCTTCAACCGAATTTCCGCAGTGCCTGAGACCACCAATGGCCGACTCGACAAGGTGTGTGGAAACATCGGCACCAGCGTCATCGCATCCAAGTCAGGTGTTAAAATAGGGCCGCCACCGGACAACGAATATGCGGTTGATCCGGTTGGCGTACTCACGATCAAGCCGTCAGAGCGTTGGGAGTAGACGAATTCGCCATTGATATAGGCTTCAAATTCAATCATGTGTGCAACTTTGTCAGCATGCAGCACGGCTTCATTGACTGCGCTGTTGGAACTTTTGATGCCACCGTCGCGCAGCACTTCGATTTCCAGCAGATTGCGTGTTTCAGCGACAAATTCGCCAGCGAGAACCTTGGCCAGCGGTTCTTGAAAACTTTCCGGTGATAAATCAGTTAAAAAGCCCAAATTGCCGCGGTTTACGCCGATAACGGCAACGCCAAACCGGGCTAAGACGCGGGCGGCCCCTAACATATTGCCGTCACCACCGACCACGATGGCTAAATCGCAGGCCTTGCCCAAATCAACCAAGTCAGTCGCCCGAACATCATGCACGCCGAGTGACGCGGCAACACGTTCTTCCACCAAAACCTCGACCGGGTATTGCTGCAGAAAATGATAAAGGCTTAACAAGGTGTGATTAGCACCTGGGTGATTTGGCTTACCAATTAAGCCAATAGTGCGAAAACGTGGCGTCATGTCTTAACAGTCCTTCGACAAGGTTTTAGCAGTATACAAATTCAGTTGCGCTGTCACCAGTGGCAAGAGGTGGTTGATTTTTTTTGATAAAACCCCACTATAGACCTGACTTTATTCAAGAGGCAGACATGACGGCTACGTTAAGTCGGGCAGAAACGATTCTGAAAATCATCGTCGAGCAATATTTGGCCGACGGCGCACCTGTGTCTTCCAAGTTTATTTGTGAGCTAGGGTGCTTGCATGTGAGCTCGGCGACGGTTCGCAACACCATGGTTCAGCTCGAGCAATCGGGGTTGATTCGCTCGCCGCATACGTCCGCAGGGCGCGTGCCGACGACCCAGGGCATTCGAATGTTTCTGGATAAGATGTTGCAGTTGCAGCCGTTGCCTCATGAGTGGCAACAGGAACTGTACCAGAGCCTCAACGCCCAATTACCGCCGGCGCTTTTAGTCCAGCGTGCAGGGCAGCTGTTAGCCAACTTAACCGGTTTGGTCAGTGTGATGAGCCCAATTAAAGCCGCGGGCCGGATCATTCGCCAAGTGGATTTGATCCGTCTTGCCGCCGATCGATTGCTGTTGGTCGTGGTCGATGAAGAAGGCGATGTACTGAATCGCGTGTTGGCGTGTAAAGAGCCCGTTGATGCCAATAGCTTGGCGCGGGCGTTGTGTCTGTTAAACGGCTCGTTGTGTGGTCAATTATGGCCAGATGGCATCAGTCGGTTAAGTTTGATGCTTAAACATGAACAAGGCGCCTTGCAAGTGTTGCTGCGGGACGTACTTGGCCAATTAAGCTTGGATGAAATGCAGCAAAACCAACCGCTGATTTATGGTCTGCATCATTTATTGCAATCTGCGGCGTATCAAAAAGATCCGGGGATTGATCAAGTGATCTCCTTGCTAGAGAACCCTTTAGATTTAGTGCAGTCATTAAGTCCAGTGGTCTGCGAGCAAGGAACGAAACTGATTTTAGGACGTGAAACTGGCATCGCTGAAATTGCCGATGTGGCGTTAATTTTATTACCTTACCAACATCAACCGCAGCGCTTTTTAGCGTTGATTGGTCCGCGGCGGATGAATTATGCGGCCGTCATCCCGTTGATAGAAGCCTGTGGCCAACTTTTATCAAAGCACTTGAATCCCGAATTTGGATCCCCATAATAGCCGCACATCATTTCGGAGTATTGAAGCAATGAGCGAACAAGAGAAAGTACAAGCTGCTGAGCAAGCGAACGTAGAGACAGCACAAAGCCAAGATGACGCAGTGCAACTGTCTGATGAACAACAAGTTATTGCAAAGCTTGAAGCCGAACTTGAAGCGGCTCGTCAGCAAGCAGCGGAACAAACAGATTTAGCATTGCGTATTCGTGCGGATGCAGAAAACATCAAACGTCGCAGTGCGATGGATGTGGAAAAGGCTCAAAAATTTGCCTTAGAGAAATTTGCAGGTGATTTATTGCCGGTGATTGATAACTTAGAACGCTCTTTGAGCTTTATCGATCCAAGCAATGAAGCGCTGAAATCTGTGGCCGAAGGTGTTGAATTAACCCTGAAGAGTTTCTTAGATACCGTCGCCAAATTTGGCGTGAACCAAATTAATCCACAAGGTCAACCGTTCAATCCGGATTTCCACCAAGCAATGTCTATTCAACCGAATGCCGACTTAGATGCCAACACGGTGATTTTCGTCATGCAAAAAGGGTATGAATTAAATGGCCGCTTGTTGCGCCCGGCCTTAGTCGGCGTGTCGAAAAAGCCAGACTAATCAAAAAAACCAGGTTCGCCTGGTTTTTTTTATCATGCTTAGTACCTGGAAACGCTCCACTTGCTGGAGGCTGAACTCACGGCCAACCGCACGATCAGCGCCGTATTCGTCAGCTATAACCAATAGTCTTGCCATTATCCTCGAGGGCCTGTCATGCATACCGAACTTTTTCTTAACGGCGAATGGTGTTCGACATCCACGCAGTTCGCTGTGCATAACCCAGCCACGGGTGCTGTATTGGCCATGGTGTCTGAGGCGGGCGGTGAAGAGCTCGAAGCGGCGCTTAGTGCAGCAAAGACGACGTTTGCTCGCTGGCGGATGTCATTGGCGCAAGAGCGGGAACAGCTGCTCAAGCGAATGGCGGCCCTGATGTTGCAACACGAACACGCCTTGGCGCAACTTATCAGCAGCGAGTCAGGCAAGCCGATGGCAGAAAGCGGGGCAGAGGTGAGATATGCCGCGTCGTTTTTTGAATGGTTTGCTGGCGAAGCGCGACGGGTGCAAGGCGATCTGCAAAGTAGCAATGCCCAAGGACGGCAATTACTGAATCGAAAAGTACCGGTTGGGGTGGTCGCCGCGGTCACGCCATGGAACTTTCCTGCCGCCATGGTGGCTCGTAAGTTAGGCGCCGCCTTGGCATCGGGCTGTGTCATGGTGCTAAAACCATCGGAGTTGACGCCACTCACTGCGCTGGCGCTGGCTGATATTGCCCAGCAAGCCGGCGTCCCGGCAGGCGTGTTCCAAGTGTTACCCATGTCCAAGGCGCCTTTGTTCGGCGATACAGTGACTCGCGATAGCCGAGTCAATAAAATCACGTTCACCGGCTCCACCGACGTTGGTTTGACGTTGCATCAACAAGCCGCGGCGCAGCTGAAACGCATGTCGTTGGAATTGGGGGGGAATGCGCCAGCCATCGTGTTTGCAGATGCCGACTTAGCGTTGGCGGCACGCGCGATAGCGGCGGCGAAAATGCGCAATGCCGGCCAAACTTGCGTTTGCGTTAATCGTATTTTGGTTCACAGCTCGGTAGTAGAGCCCTTTGTGGCGCTGTTAAAGGCAGAACTTGCGGCGCTGCGCGTCGGTCCTGCCAGCGATTCAACGTCGGCCATCGGGCCTTTAATCAGGCCAAGTGATGTTGCGCGCTTGCAACGCTGGGTCGACGAGGCGATTGCTCAAGGCGCGATCTGCCAATATCAATCGCAAGTGCCAGATCCGGTCCGCTATTTTCCAGTGACCTTGCTCACAAATACCTCAATGCAAATGACCTTGTGTCAACGTGAACAGTTTGGTCCGGTGGCGACGGTGATGACCTTTGCCGATGAAGCGGAGGCTGTAGCGCTTGCTGACACTGGGCGTGGCGGGCTGGCTGCGTATTTGTTTAGTCAAAACACGGCGTTATGTTGGCGTGTTGCCGATGCGCTGGATGCTGGCATGATTGGCATAAACGATACCGCCATTTCCGATGCAAGCATTCCATTTGGTGGCGTTGGCTTGAGTGGTTTAGGCAGAGAAGGCTCAGGCTATGGGCTCGATGATTACTTGGACATTAAACACTTGTGTTGGCGCTGGTAACCTTTCTGGTAGTTATGCCACGGAATCCTGTGATTGAGTCAACCAGTGTTGCACTTTTTGTAACAAGCCACGAGCGTCAAACGGCTTGACCACATAGTCGTTCATGCCACATAACTCGGCTTGAGCTCTAAATTCATCATCACCATGTGCGGTCAGGGCAATGATCGGGATCTGGTTGATCTCGGCGGATTGTCGGATCAACCGGGTGGCACTAAATCCATCCAGCTTGGGCATGTGAACATCCATCAACACCAACTGGAAGCTATTGCTTTTAACCATGTTGACGGCAACCTCGCCGTCATCGGCGATCTCTACCTCGTAGCCTGAACGCTGCAGAATGATGCGAGCCAAGGCTTGGTTGTAGTTGTTATCTTCAACCAACAGGATCCGTGGTTGACCATAGCTCGGGGGACTGGTGGTTTTTACAGCCTCTGCCGCCGGTTCGGGGGCGACATGCGTATGAATGACAAAACTAAAACAGCTGCCGATGCCAGGCTCACTCTCAACTTGGATTTGTCCACCCATCAGTTGCACCAAGCGTTGGGCAATGGATAGGCCCAGACCTGTGCCGCCAAATTTTCGGCTCGTTGAACTATCGGCTTGACTAAAGGCTTGAAACAGCTTGGTTTGTTGATCTTTAGTCAAACCAATGCCAGTGTCTTTGACCGAAAATTTTAATTCAATGCTACGAATATCATGTGGTGATGGCGCAGTTTCAGTGCTATCAACATACACAGTCACGCTACCGCGTCCGGTAAATTTGATGGCGTTGCCAACCAAGTTAAGTAAAATCTGACACAAACGCAGCGGATCACCGATCAGTTGATCGGGAATGGACGGTTGGACGATAAACAATAACTCCAAGCGTTTTTGTCGTGCTTGGTCGGTGAACATATCTCGAATTTGCTGTAACAGTTCGGCCAAACTAAAGCGTATTTTTTCCAACTCCAGCCGGCCCGACTCCACTTTTGAGAAGTCCAAAATATCATTGAGAATGCCAAGCAACAGTCGACTGGAGGAGTTGATTTTACTTAAATACAGTTGTTGTTCGGCAAATTCTTCACTGTTTTGAGCCAGTTGCGCAAAACCCATGATGGCGTTCATCGGCGTGCGGATCTCATGACTCATATTTGCCAAGAACTCGCTCTTGGCCACAGCCGCAGCCTCCGCTTTTACTTTGGCCGCTTCCAGTTCGCGCATCGTGGTTTCTAAATGCTGGGTGCGTTCTTGAACCATTTGCTCCAATTGTTGGTTTTGAGCCAACACAGGCGACATACGCCAACGAATTAAACGCCAGAGCGCAGCACAAAACACCAGGCTGTATAACCCATAGGCCCACCATTGTTGATACCATGGCGCCGCAATGTAAAACGACAATGGAATGGCTTCACTGATCTCGCCAAAGTTGTCGCGATAGCGCAGTTGGAACTGATAGTGGCCAGGGCGTAAGTTGGTGTAATCACGATAACTTTCGGTGTGCCAATCGGACCAGCTGGTGTCATTCCCTTGCAGGTTCACTTGATACAGTGGCGAGTCCGCATGGCCAAACCTCGGTACGCTGTATTCAATGCGAATGGAGTTTTGGTGCGAGGTTAACGAGAGTTCTTGCTGCAAGGCGCCGGAAAACTCAAACTTCTGCTGTGGCGTGAGTAGTCGGCGGATCAGCGGGCGGGGAAGTTCTGCGGTTTTATTTAGCCGTGCCGGATCAAACCGGACTATGCCATCAGCCCCACCAAACCACATCACACCGTCGTTCTCTGCGAGGATCGTGTCATTTGGTTCATCGGCAAGCGGAGATAAAGGAGCACTGTTAAATCGCAATTCTTGCTCAGACTGATCAACGACGCCAGCAAGTCGAGCGCCCGTATCGTTACTCCAAGTCAGCATCCATAAGCGACCGCGAGCATCTTCGACTGGGTTGCGGATCCACGGTTGCCGTTTGAATAAGGCTCCCAATTGCGGGTGGAGCACAAATCGATTGCTCCCCGTGTTGAACTGATAGATGCCTTCCACGGTGGCAAATAGCAGTTGGCCATGCCAAACACTCACACTGGTGCGGTTGATACTAGGCAGACCATGGCTCTCGTTGAATTGGCTGACCTGCCCAAGTGCAGAGATCCGGAACACCCCATTGGTTTGAGTGCCAATCCACAAGGCCCCTTCGCCATCGTACTGCATCGAGTTGATGGCTCCGGTGACCTCAGGGAATTGACGAATCACTTGCCATTGGTTTTGTGGATTTAATTCAACCAGCACGAGGCCTTGTTGCAGGCCGAGCCACGCTTGGCGAGGTTTATCTCTAACCGAGGTGATACTTTTCACGGGTTCTGTAACGGGGGAGGCCAGTTCGAGTTGCTGTTGGTTTAATCGAAATAAGCCTTTGTTGGTGGCAACCAGCAGTTGATCTGCCACGGTGTGCAAATCAAAAATTTGGCCATAACGGCCCTCAATGGACCGAAAGCTGGGTTGTTTGCCTTGACTAAGTAATTCGTAAAGACCAGTGCTGGTACCTGCGAAGATTTGCTTGGCATGACGTGCCATCGTCAGCACATTACCTTGCAAACCGTTTTCACTTCGAAACACTGAGATGGCGCTGGATGCCTCGACGCGAGCCATGCCGTTATCTAGCGCTAGCCACAAGCCGTGTTGGCGGTCTTCATGCATCGCACGGACATTGTCATCTGCCAAGCCCGAGCTTTTATTGATTTGTCCAAGCAAAACCCCTGTAGGGCTTAAGATATACACACCATTGCGCACAGTACCAATGGCGATATTGCCGTTTTCCAAACGGGTAGAGCAATAAATGACCGCTTCTTGCAGCTCGTTGGTCAGTGGTTGCGCCCAAGGCGTTAATTGGTCTTGCTCATATAGGAAAAAACCTGCATCACGGGTACCAAAGATAATGCCGCCACTTGGCAATTGCTCTGCAACAAACACAGATTTCCCCGTTAAGGATTCTGTGCCCGCTAACTTTTCTAATCGATGGCCTTTGAGTTCACTCAGCCCAACATCTTGCTCGTTGATAAAAATCCGCTCGCCAATGTCAAAGGCTTTGATAAAGCCTGTCGCGCTATTAATTGTATGAATTTGTTGTTTTTTATACAAAAATAGGTAAGAACGCGAGACGAATAACACCCCATCATTGGTAGCAAAGGTCTGACGAATATCCTGGAAATTACGAAAAGCGGGTGGGATTTTTTCTCGAATCGACACAAACTGCAGACCCAGTTGGTCCCGATGTAAATAACCAACTTCACTGCGAGCCCCCACATAGACTATGCCATCTTTGCCTAGGGCGAGCGAACGCACCAGGGATTGATTGGGAGTCACTAAACTACGCCAATGCACACCATCAAATTCCAACACCCCCATGTTGTTCCCTACATAGAGCATGCCTTGTTCATCTTGTAACACCGCCCAGTTTTGTGTACCGGCGTTGTAATCTTTGGCTTTGAACGTTTTAAGTAGAGGTAAACCCGCTTCGGCGGCGTGTAGTGACGTGGCGCAAAGGATGTAGCACAACAGCAACCACAACGGCCAAAAGATCGTTCTGCGCTGTTGATAAAAGGGTTTCGTACATCCGTGCACGTGAAGCTCCGCCGCTGCGTTTGAAACTATCAAGTTAACGCAGCTGCGAAATATGGTCAATGTGAATGCTGGATTAGACCGTTTTCTCTTTCATCAATTTGTCGAGGTAACCCATCACAAATGCCGACAATACAAAGGTAATATGGATGAGCAGATACCACATTATTTTATCGTTCGGGATATTCGGGGTATCCATAAAGACCTTTAACAAATGGATTGATGAAATGGCAACAATTGAGGCGGCGACTTTATTTTTTAAAGAGCTTGAATCGACTTTCCCAAGCCAGCCAAGTTTGTCGCTTTGGTCGTCTATATCCAAACGCGATACAAAGTTTTCATAGCCTGATAGCATCACCATGATGATCAAACCACCCACCAAGGTTATGTCGATCATCGACAGTATGACCAAAATCAGCTCTGCTTCTTTCATCACAAATACTTCAGTCAGCACATGAAACACTTCTTGAAAGAATTTCAACCCCAACGCAAACAACACCAGACTCAGACCTAAATAGATAGGTGCCATCAACCAGCGACTTGCATACATCAATCGTTCAATCAATTTTTCCATCACAAGGCCTCATTTCTTTGGAATGCAGAACATAAGGGGCGGTAGCGTTGAATTCAAGCAAATACAAAAAACTCTGCGACGAAGGCTGAAAAAAAACACGTTTTAGCGCACAATGTCGGCCCCACGGTTTCGGACTTTCAAGTTTCGGTCCCGCCGCTTTTCAACCGCACATGGCAATATGGATTTAGGTGCATGAAAAAAATCGTTTCGATTGGTTGGCTCCTTATTACGGGTGTTGTTCAAGCCCACGAAGGCCTGTGGTTGCCACACCAAGTTTCTCAGCTTGCGCCGAGTTTCGAGCAACAAGGTATCGCCTTGGATACCGCCAGCTTTACTGAGATGAGTCGAGGTCCACTGGCGTCAGTTGGCCAGTTTAATGGTTGCTCTGCCGTGTTTGTCTCGTCGCAAGGGTTGTTATTAACCGATTATCGTTGTGCTATGGGCTCTCAAGTTGCCAGTGACACCGTTACCTTTCGTGATGGTTTTCTGGCCATGTCAGCTGCAGCGGAGCGCCCACTTGCCAAAGGAAACGCTGTTCGGCTGACGCTTGCTGTTCACAATGTCACCCAAGCCATTTTGCAGGAAATTGAAGCGCAAGCTCAAGGTACTGAGCGACTTGAACAAATCAAAGCCGTGCAACAGGACATGGTTGCGCAATGCCAAGCAGAAGAAGGATATCATTGTGAAGTCCACAGCAGTTTCGGTGGTTTGGAGTATTACTTAACCAAACAACTTGAGCTGCGTGATATCCGGCTAGTGTACGCTCCAGCGGCAAGCACTGCGTTGTTTGGGATAGATTCTACTAAGACTCATTTATGGCCGTTTCACAGTGCGGATTTCAGCATCTATCGTGTCTATGTTGGGAAAGACGGTAACCCTGCAGAGTATCACCTGAACAATGTGCCTTATTCACCCAAAGCGTATTCACCACTGGCCAGCGCTCCAGTTCACTCTGGTGATTTCATTGTCACAGCCGGCTACCCCAGCATTTCTTATCGCAACCTGACTGGCGGTGAATTGCGCCTGCAATTTGAGCGCATCCTGCCGATGCAGCAACGCTTAGTTCAACAGCTTTGGCAGCGCTTAACAGATCTCACGGGCTCAGCACCAAGCCTCAATGCACAGTTTGCTGGGCGCCTTGAAGTGCTCGAGCAACGATTGCGAGATACCAACCAACAATTACAAAGTTATGCTCAGTCTCAGTTGCTAGATAACAAACTGCAGCTTGAACAGCAATTCGTGGCCTGGTTGGCGCAAGAACCGTCGCGCACAGCCCGTTATCTACCCTCAGTTAAGGCGTTGCAACACTATATCAGTGCGAGTGAGGCTGCAGTTGAGCTTGATGTGCTGTTGCAGCAGTTAGATGTGCTTGAATTGCTGACGAGCGCACGGGGCATGGTAAAGCGAGCCCAGGGTTTTCCTGTGGACAGTGCTGAGACCAAGGCATGGTCCGCTGCTTTGTCGCAGCCTCAGGCCGAGCGCAGAGCCGTGGAAGTTGAACTTGCCGTCGAATGGCTGCGCGCCTATTCGTCATTGCCAGCGCCACAACATCATGCCGCATTGGATACATTTTTCCAGCTCGCTTCAGGTTTTGACGAGCCAGCGATTCGAGCCCAATTGATGGGTATCTATCGCGACAGTGGGCTGTTTGATGCATCGAATGCGGCTGCGTTAGCGACCTTATCAACCGAACAGCTGACAACTTCATCGGACCCGCTGTTGCAGTTGGCGGTGCTACTTAATGACGTTGTTCGCCAGCGCCAGCAGCAACACCTAGATGAACTTGCGCGTTGGCAAGTCGCTCAACCCCGTTACATGGCAGGCATGCTGGCGTTTAGAAAAGCGACCAACACACCGATGTATCCAGATGCCAACGGTAGTTTACGCGTCAGTGTTGGCAAGGTGAAAGGCTATTCGCCTGCCGATGGTCTCTTTGCAGGGCCTTTTTCCACCATTCATGGCATAGCCCAACGCCATACCGGCGCTGAGCCTTATGTCATGACGGATGCACTGCGGTTGGCTATTGCCAAGCAGCCAGCTCAGACCTTGGTTGAACCTAGTGTTGGCGCTGTACCTGTCAGTTTTCTCAGCACCGCCGACGCGCCACTGCACCATGCGGGAGCGGCAACCTTTAATACCCAAGGCCAGCTTATTGGCTTGCAGGTGCAAGGCATTACCCAAGGTACGTTGGCGAACTATGGATACGACGAATCCGTTAACCGAGCCATCCACCTTGATAGTCGCTTTATAGTTTGGCAACTAGAGCAAGTTGCAGCGGCGAGGGCACTGGTTCAAGAATTAAGGACTCCGCATGAATAACTCGTCTGAACGCCCGTTACAGTCAAATGCGTTTCCACCGAAGATCGAACTGGCAAGCCCATTATTTGACGAGCTGCTTGCGCAAGCTGCGTCTTCACCACGGCGAAGAATGTTTCGCAACATTCATCAATCGCACGATGAACCCGTGCAGCGCTTGGTCATTGCGATGTTGCCTGATAGTTATGTGCCGATACACCGGCATAACCGGCAACATCAGTGGGAGATGTTTTTGGTGCTGGCAGGCTCGGTAGACATGTTGTGTTTTGATGAGCAAGGTGTTGTGACGTTCCGGCAAACCCTGACCGCAGGACAAAGTTACACCGGTTTGGAGTTACCTCCAGACGTTTGGCATACGCTTGTCTGCGACGCGCCTTGTGTATTTATTGAAATAAAACAAGGACCTTTTGATCCGAATCAGCCCCGTGATACAGCTGCGTTTTGTCCAGTCGAGCAGTCGACCGATAGTCTGCAGTTTTTGCAGTGGCTCAAACAAGCCCAGCTGGGTGATATGTCGTCATGGTGTGAGTAGGCCATTTATGAAATTACAATTAATTACCCGTCGAGTGACCCATCAACAGGCAGGACAGTGGATAAGGCAGGCGTTGTCGTTGTTGCGCCATAACCCGGTGCTGATTGGCATTACCTGTCTGATGTACTTATTGATTTTGTTAGTCACTATGCTGCCCGCAGGGCCACTGATTAGCGTGTTATTGATGCCTATCGTGACTGCCGGATTTTATCAATGTGTGGTTGATGCTTTGCAAAAAAAGACACCGGTTGCCAGCACTTTATTTAGCGTGTTTCAACAGCCGCAGGCCCGCCAGGCCTTATTGACCTTAGGGGCGGTGCGAGTTGCCTTTGTACTGCCGTTAATGTTGTTACCGCAGGCGGTGACGATTAATGCCGAATTGCAACAGTTCAATTATGATCCGCTGGCTTTGTTGCTGGTGGTTGCATATTTTTCGTTTTACACCATGTTATTTGCTTACGCCGAAGCCATTATTTATTTTTTAGGTGAGCGCAATATCATGCAAGCTTTGCGAGCAAGTCTGGATTCGTGTTGGAAAAATGTATTGCCATTAACAGTGTATGGCGCTTTGTTGTTTGGCGGCACCCTGCTGGCGATGTTGGTCATTAGCCTCGTCAGTACCGTGCTGATGCCACTTGGAATGTTATTGTTCTTATTGTGTTTTGTCGTGTTAGCCCCGACAGCTTTTATTTCTTTTTTCTTATCATTTCGGGATTGCTTTGTGTTAACACCGGCCAAAACGGAGCAAGATAAAGCACAGGATACCTTTGAGGTATGACCTTAGAATCGCTTGATCCGAAACAACTTCGATCTCGGTTATTGCAGCTTCTGAGCAGGCGGGAGTATTCCAAAGCGGAACTTCGTCGTAAAATGCACGAATGGCAGGTCGAACCAGCTGATGGTGAGCAACAGTTAGCTCAGCTGGAAGCCGAAAATTTGCAAAGTGATGCTCGTTTTGCCGATATGTTGGTGAGAAGTAAAGCAAATCGTGGTTACGGCCCTTTATTTATTAAGCAATCGGCCCAACTACATCAGATATCGTCGGCCCTACTGGGCGAATTGCTTGCCAGTGACGAACTAGATTGGTATGCGTTGGCGCGTCGTTGTTACGAAAAAAAGTACGGCGATACCGTGCCAGCGGATCTAAAAGAAAAACAAAAGCGGATGGCCTATTTGCAGCGCCACGGTTTTACCGGTGATCAAATCCGCGAAGCATTAATTCAACAAAATTAGGAAACAGGTATGTACATGACGTCCGCACAACTGCGCCGCGCCTTCCTGGATTATTTTGCCAGTAAAGGTCACCAAGTGGTGTCAAGCAGCTCGTTAATCCCAGGCAATGACCCAACGCTGCTGTTCACCAACGCCGGTATGGTGCAATTTAAAGATGTATTTTTAGGTCAAGACAAACGTAGCTACAGCCGTGCAGTAACAGCACAACGTTGCGTACGTGCAGGTGGCAAACACAACGACTTAGAAAACGTCGGTTATACCGCCCGTCACCATACCTTTTTCGAAATGCTGGGTAACTTCAGCTTTGGTGATTATTTCAAACGCGAAGCCATTGCTTACGCGTGGGAATTTTTAACCGAAACGCTGCAGCTGCCAAAAGAAAAGCTGTGGGTGACAGTCTACGCCACCGACGATGAAGCCTACGACATTTGGACCAAAGAAGTGGGTGTGCCTGCTGAGCGCACCATTCGCATCGGCGACAACAAAGGCGCACCGTATGCGTCAGACAACTTCTGGGCGATGGGCGACACCGGTCCGTGCGGTCCATGTACCGAAATTTTCTATGACCACGGTGAAGAGATTTTTGGTGGCCCACCGGGTTCACCGGATGAAGACGGCGACCGCTTCATTGAGATTTGGAACAACGTATTCATGCAGTTTAACCGTCACGCTGACGGCCGCATGGAACCGCTGCCAAAACCAAGCGTCGACACCGGCATGGGCTTGGAGCGTATTTCTGCCATCCTGCAACACGTCCATAGCAACTATGAAATCGATACGTTCCAAGCGCTGATCAAAGCCGCTGCTGAAGTAACTGGCACCACTGACTTGGACAACAAGTCGCTGCGCGTGATTGCCGACCATATTCGTAGCTGCTCATTCTTAGTCGCCGATGGCGTGATGCCAAGCAACGAAGGCCGCGGTTATGTGCTGCGTCGTATTATTCGCCGCGCGGTACGTCACGGTAACCAACTGGGCGCCAAAGGTGTGTTCTTTAGCAAAATCGTAGCCGAATTAGGCCGTCAAATGGGCGATGCCTATCCAGAACTGATTGAAAAACAAGCCATCATTGAAAAAGTGTTGCGCATGGAAGAAGAGCAGTTTGGCAAAACGCTGGAGCGTGGCCTGCTGTTATTACAAGATGCGTTGGCGAACTTAGGCGATAGCAAAGTTATTCCTGGTGAAGTGGCGTTTAAACTCTACGACACCTATGGCTTCCCTGTCGATTTGACCAACGATGTGGCGCGCGAGCAAGGCTTTACAGTTGACCAAGCAGGCTTTGAAGCGGCGATGGACGAACAACGTCGTCGCGCCAAAGAAGCATCGAACTTTGGCACCGATTACAACACCGCAGTTACATCAAGTAATGTAACTGACTTTACGGGTTACAGCGACGTCCATGGCAACGCCAGCGTGCTGGAGATTATCCGTGATGGCCAAGCCGTTGAATCCATTATTGACGGTCAACAAGCGTTAGTCATTTTGAACCAAACGCCGTTTTACGCTGAATCGGGCGGTCAAATGGGCGATACCGGAACCTTAACACTGGCCAGTGGTGCTGTGTTTAGCGTCACCGATACCGTCAAAGTCGGTAAAGCCTTTGCCCATAAAGGCTCGATTGAAGGTTCTCTGCAAGTCGGCGACCGTGTCGATGCGCAAATTGACGTGTCGCGCCGTAACGCTATTCGTAAAAACCACTCGGCAACGCACTTATTACACGCCGCGTTGCAGCAAGTGCTCGGTGAGCATGTGGTGCAAAAAGGTTCGCAAGTCGGCCCAGATCGCTTGCGGTTTGACTTCGCGCATTTCGAAGCGGTGAAAGCCGATGAGATCCGCGCCATTGAACAGCTGGTTAATAGCCAAATTCAAGCCAACCACGACGTCGTTACCCGTTTGATGCAGTTGGATGCCGCCAAAGCCGCCGGCGCCATGGCGCTGTTTGGTGAAAAATACGATGACGACGTGCGCGTGTTGTCGATGGGCGAGTTCTCGATTGAACTGTGTGGCGGTACCCACGTGACACGCACCGGTGACATCGGTCTGTTTAAAGTGGTGGTAGAAAGCGGTATCGCTGCAGGCGTGCGCCGGATTGAAGCGGTGACAGGCGAAGGCGCGCTGGCGTATTTGCATAAGCTTGAACAACAGGCTCAAGCGGTCGCGGCGCTCCTTAAAGGCGATGTACTGTCGATTGCTGAACGTGTTGAACAAACCTTGGATCGCGCCAAGTCGTTGGAAAAAGACTTAGAGCAAGCTAAGGCCAAGCTCGCAAGTGCTGCGGGCGCATCGTTGCTGGATAAGGCTGAGCTTATCAATGGCCATAAAGTCTTGATCGCTGAACTCTCCGGTGTCGATCCAAAAGGCTTCCGCACTTTGGTCGATGAGCTGAAAGTGAAAGTAGGTTCTGGTGTGGTGCTGCTGGCGACGGTCAGCGATGGCAAAGTTAGCTTGATCGCTGGTGTCACCAAAGACTTAACTGACAAAGTCCACGCCGGCCAGTTAGTTGGTTGGGCGGCAGAGCAGTTAGGTGGTAAAGGCGGCGGTAAGCCAGACTTAGCCCAAGCCGGCGGTACCAATGTTGATGCGCTGGCGGCTGTGCTTTCTGGTGCTCGCGATCAGTTAGTATCGAAGCTGTAATCCAGTGGCGTTATTGGTGCAAAAATTTGGTGGTACCTCGGTCGGTACCACCAGTCGCATTGAAGCGGTGGCGGAGCTTATTATCCGCACCGTACAGGCGGGTCACAAAGTGGTGGCTGTGGTATCGGCAATGGCGGGTGAAACCAATCGTTTGCTTGGGCTTGCTCAGCAAATCGATACGCGTGCCGCCAGTCGCGAGCTTGATGTGCTAGCGGCAGCGGGTGAGCAGGTCACCATCGCCTTGTTGTCCATTGCGCTGATTAAACGTGGCTATCCGGCGGTCTCTTTGCTCGCAGACCAAATCAGTATTCATACTGACAACAAGTTTGGGAAAGCGCGTATTGAACATATTGATACGGAACGCTTGCACAGCGAACTTGAGCAAGGCCACATCGTGGTGGTTGCAGGGTTTCAAGGGCGTGACATGGAAGGAAATGTCACGACACTTGGCCGTGGCGGCTCTGATACGTCAGCAGTGGCATTGGCTGCCGCACTAAAAGCGGATGAATGTCAAATCTACACCGACGTTGATGGCGTATACACCATTGATCCTCGGATTTGCCCACAGGCACGTCGTTTAAGCACCATCCCATTTACGGATATGCTGGAGCTTGCGTCATTGGGAGCGAAAGTATTGCATTCGCGTTCTGTGGAATACGCTGGCAGATTTCAGGTTCCTGTTCGAGTGTTATCCACATTTAGACCGGATGCAGGAACGCTAGTTGTTTATGAGGACCCTGCCATGCAAGGGCAACAAATCTCAGGCATCGCTTGTTTACAAAACCTCGTCTATTTGCAATGCAGTGGTTTAACCCCTGATGCATTTATGAAGTTGACAAACCTTTTGGCTGTCCATCAGGTCGAAACGGACATGGTGCAGCAAATCGGACATTGGCCAGAACTTTTAACCATTACTCTGGTGATTAGCCAAGGGGATTGGTTGCAAGTTGGGCAAGATGTGCAACAGTTGTTAGTAGACTGTGGCGCTGATTCGCCACAAGTGCAGACAAACTTAGCAAAATTATCCGTTGTTGGCGTCGGCGTTCGTTCACAACCGGATTTAGTATCGCGAATGATGACGTTGTTGTATCAAATGAACGTACAGATTTGGTCAATGGCGCAAACTGAGTCGCGTTGGTCTGTTGTCATGTCGCCAGAACTTCTGGAACAGGCGGCAGCTCGACTTCACCAGATGTTGATTAGCGATAATTAATTCGCTTTATTTTCATTCAGTTGAATGCTGAGTTATCATTAGCAACATGGACGCGTTGGTGCAAGCTAGGCGTCGAGTAGTTAGCTGGAATATTTCAAAAGGAGCAGATGCATGCTTATTTTAACCCGTCGTGTCGGTGAAACCCTGATGATTGGTGACGAAGTGACTGTCACTGTATTAGGCGTCAAAGGTAATCAAGTTCGTATCGGTGTGAATGCACCAAAAGAAGTTTCTGTGCACCGTGAAGAGATTTATATGCGGATCCAAGCAGAAAAGGGTACTCCAGGCCAGTATGGCTCGGATGATGATCAATAATTTAAAAGTCTTAAATTATTGTTTTTTGAAGTTTTATTGTACGAAAAATCTGCGGTTGCGTTATTTATTAGTCAAATTGTTTAAAAGGTCGGCAAACGCACGTTCCAGCTAGAAAAATTGTTTGACTTATTTTGCCAAGACTTTAATATACGCACCGCAACGTAGCGCGGAGAAGTGGCCGAGAGGCTGAAGGCGCACCCCTGCTAAGGGTGTATACCTCAAAAGGGTATCGAGGGTTCGAATCCCTCCTTCTCCGCCATTTTGCCTCGGAATGGACGCGTAGCTCAGCTGGATAGAGTACTCGGCTACGAACCGAGCGGTCGGAGGTTCGAATCCTCCCGCGTCCGCCATCCGAAGTAAAATAGCGATGCAGAAATCTAGAAAACGATTTCAACGGTGCAGACCGTAAACTGCGAGACCTGCCGCAAGGCAACTCAGTCCGGACGCGTAGCTCAGCTGGATAGAGTACTCGGCTACGAACCGAGCGGTCGGAGGTTCGAATCCTCCCGCGTCCGCCATTTAAACCTGCGAAGGCAGGTTTTTTTGTCACTAAAATTTGTAAGACCTGCCGCAAGGCATACTCTCCGGACGCGTAGCTCAGCTGGATAGAGTACTCGGCTACGAACCGAGCGGTCGGAGGTTCGAATCCTCCCGCGTCCGCCATTTAAACCTGCGTAATGCAGGTTTTTTTGTATCCAAAATTACCTCAAATGAATTCGCAAATTGCGCGGGCAGTAAGTTGCTTCGTCAGGTTCAACGTATCGGTGCAACCAAGCAAACGCCCAACACATGGCTCGAAGGGGCTGGCATAGCCAGCGGTGCCCCCCGCGTCCACTGGCCTGTGGCTGATTTCACCCATTTGAACCTGCTGAGAGCAGCTTGTCAGACTTTCTAACACAGTGTTGGCGGCACTCTAGGCGAGTTAATACTGTTATGAGCAAGGCATACAGCCACGGCTTAGATCAACAAGGCTGGTCTGTTCGTTGGAAAACCTAGCAAAAATTGTGTGTGGGTTTCTGCATCTATTCGAGCTAGACGCCATACTTTTACTCGCACTGAAAGTTAAGCTCCTTAGCGCGTCGATTTGGTGCAACGCTGCTACAGGGTAGGGCAATGCCTGGTTGCTCTGTAGCCTGGATGTATTGAAATTACCAATAATGGTGCACAGCTAAATTAGTGGTGAACAATGACGCATATCAGCAAATATCAACAACTTAAAGTCGCTGGATTTCTTTTTCCTGTTGTGTTTACATGGATATTCCGTTGTTGGGGGTCCTATGTTTTACAAAAAAATAACATCAATTCGTAAGAAAATTTTAGTGTTGGTGGGTGGTTCAACAGCCGCACTATTGGCTATTGCCTCGGCGGTAGTGGTAAGTCAAGTCGCTGATTTAAAACAGCAACAAGTCGAAACTGAGGTCCGTGCTCAAATGAGTCGTGAAGCTGCATCGGTCGGGCAGTTTTTCACGGAATACGCGCAAGTTGCACAAACCTTTTTATTAGCTCCACAATTCCAACGCTGGTTTAAAGAATACCCTGGCCGTGGCGCCGAGCTAGAGACTATTGCCGGCTACGCCGATATCAATAATACCTTCAAGTCGATCAGCGACCGTGACGAAAATATTTTGTCGGCGTTTTTCGCCCTAACTAGCAGTGCCGAATACTTCCGTGAAGACTCACGCACTGGCGTGGATAAAGAAGGCCCTGACGCGGGCGATGTAACGAAAGGCTATTTTGCTACTCAACGCCCTTGGTATATCGAAACGATGAAGCACAATCGCTTCTTTGTCGGCTCTCCATCGGCAGACTTTACAACCGGTATTGTCTCTGCGGTGGTCGAGGGGCCGGTGTATTTACCCGATGGTACTTTGCTAGGGGTCGGTGGTTTAGATCTGCATATCAATCGCGTCGGTGAGAAAGTCGAAAAAATTCGTTATGAAGGCGAAGGCATCCCTTTTTTATTAGATAACAAAGGGCAAGTGGTTCATTTCTCCAAACAAGCAGGTATTGATGTAAAAGCCAATGATCCTTTGGCTGAATTTGATAAGAAGTATCAGGATACCCAAGGTTTTACTCAGCTTGCAAATGCAGCGGTTCGTGGTTTAAGCGGCTTTGAAACCATTGAATTTAAAGGGGAGAGCTATTACGTCGCGTACCAACCGGTTAAACAAGAATTTCCGAAAATGGATTGGTTGGTTGGAGTCTTGATCCCGGCGCACTTGATTACCGATCCAATCAATCAGGCCATTCAATATACGCTGTTAGGTGCAGTGCTTATTCTTGGCGTGACGTTATTCGCCATTTTATTTAGTTCATCGTTGATCACTCGGCCATTAGTCGATTTGAATCACGCCATGCGGGACATTGCCAGTGGCGACGGTGACCTTACGCGTCAGATCCACATCGATAGTCAAGATGAGGTAGGAAAATTAGCCACGCATTTTAATACCTTCGTGTCGAAACTGCGGACGTCGCTGCAAAAAACTCAGCAGCAAGCGGTGCAGGTGCAAACCTCAAGTGAGCATCTCAATGAAGTGGTGGCGATGACCAATCAAGAGATCCAGCACGAAAAAATGCAAATTGATTCTGTCTCGGCGGCGGTTACTGAGATGGCCATGACAGTTCAGGAGATCTCACGCAATGCGCATTCCACCTCGGAAGCGGCGGTTGCGGCAGAGCAGCGCAGTAAACAAGGTGCCGAGCTCTCAGGCAAGGCCGTCAGCGATATGAATGAATTAGACCGCAGTATGTTGGCGGCGGTTGATGTGGTGATTGGTCTGGCTAAAGAATCTGAAAATATCGGCACCGTCGTCGATGTGATCAAAGGCATTGCTGAACAAACCAATTTACTGGCATTAAATGCGGCAATCGAAGCGGCTCGCGCCGGAGAACAAGGCCGTGGTTTTGCGGTCGTCGCCGATGAAGTGCGTTCTCTTGCGGGTCGTACACGTGAAAGCACCGATGATATTCGCCGCATGGTTGAGAAACTGCAACAAATTGCTCGCGAAGCGGAAGACGTGATGCAAAAGGGGCGGGCGCAAACCGAGGTCAGTGCGGAACGTGCGCGTGGCATGCAGGTGGCGTTGACCGAAATTACCGAGGCGATTTTAGTGGTACAACAGCAAAGCAGCCAAATTGCTGTTGCGACTGGGCAACAAACAGTGGTCGCCGATGAGATCAATCGTAGTTTGCATGTGATCACCGATTTGGTCGATAACACATCCGAGCATGCCAAGGCTCTGATGGGCGAGGCGCAGCAATTAGATACGTCTGCATCGAGCTTAAACCAAGTGGTTGGTCAGTTTAGGATTTAAACTGTTCAGCCGATGTCGTTGTGTTAGTTCGTTTCGAAGGCCGGTGAAAACTGGCCTTTTTTCTTAAGTTCTTGCTGTAAAATTTTCTCGAATCGCCCTGAACGTTGTTGCTCGAGCAAGTAGCGATTCAGTTCGGGTAGCAAGGCCTGCCATTTCGGGTGAAACGCAATGGTGAGCCCAACATTGCCAAAGCTTTGCGGCGATTGATAAAACTTCATTGTTGGGAATTGGTTGAATTGCAACCAGCTGGCGACATGCTCATTCATATAGACATACTCACAGCGGCCATTCAGTAGCATCCGCATCTGCGCCAATTCACTGGATGAATCTATTCGTTTGGTGTCGGCATCAAAGAAGGGCTGCAGTGCCTCGTACACATAGTATTGGCGTGTGCAGACTGCACGTTGTGGTAACCACTGCCCCAAATCGCTGCCAGCCGCAAAGGGCTTCATGCTGTAGAGATAATCCCGATGTGTCAGTAATGGCACTGAAAAAATAAGTCGCTGTGGTTGTTCAGCCCAATTGGCTGCAAGCAGCATAGCGTCAACATCTCCACTATAAAGCCGATGTTCTGCGCCTTTGCGATTATCAATCACATACCTGACGTCAATCTGTTGCTTTTCAAAGAACTCCGCTAGCGATTCGGGCACTATGCCGTGTACCTGTGCACTGTGGTCATTGGTATACATGTAAGGAGGCACTTGCGGAAAGTACAACACGAATTTTAAGGTGCGTGGTGCGGCAATTGAATGCGCATGGAATAGTAAAAATATGATGAAAAACAAACGCATAATTGAATTGCCTTGGTGTTTTTTTATACAGCTTAAACGATTTTTTCAGGTATTGACTAGTACCTGTTTTTTGCTAACAAATCTGCTAATTAAATGATTTTAGTTGTTTACAGTTACAGTGATGTGGAAGGACTTTGTTTTTTAATAAAAACCCAGTACCATGGGTTTGCAAGGATAATAAGAACAAAGAAATATGGAAATTTCTGTTTTCAAGAGCTTTATACATGAAGATGTCGTTTTTTCGGAGTGTTTCAACGTTAATGCTATGTTTTTCAGCGCACGTTGTAGCCAACAATTGGGAACAGGAATGCAGTGAAGGCCAACTTGGTGCCACCGCAGAACGCATTGACAATTTGTTTAATTCTGTAGAGAAAACAGGGTCAACTGTAATCTCCTCTCGTTTCGCATATGACTGGCTTGGCCTTTATGAAGGGTTTGGCCTGCACACGCCTGTGCGGGTTGATCACAATACCTTTTCGGGGCAATCGCAGCTAAACGCCACTAGCTATGGTGTAAGTCCAGCATTGCAATTCTTTGTAACGCCCTCCTTTGAAGTCGGTGTGCATAGCGTATTGTCACGCGACTACTTATTAGCTGGGGATGACAACGCGGAATTCGCACTAAGCAATGAACAATCTGAAGTGCGAAATCAGTTGGTGGGCGTCACCATGCAAATTGGTCATGCGCCGGACTTACAAAATGTCACGTTGGATATCTACCGTCAAAAACAGCAACGTTATCAATTAGAGCTACAACAAAACGAACAACTATCTCGTGTTGCTCAATTGGAGTATGGCGTGTTGTTTTCCGAAAATGGTCGCTTTTTGTTGTCTGCCGGCTATCGAAACGAACAAGTTCAAAGCATTGATAGTCAATTGGTTGAGCTTGGCGCTGGCATGTCTTATCGTTGGACCGGCGCGCAAGAATTCAAAGCCATCATCGGTAAATTCCGTCGTAGTCAAGACGATCAGAGTGAGCAAACTGGCCAGTTTTGGCAGGCTGCCAATAGCTGGCAATTCACCTCAGAATGGAATCTTACTGCCGCTTCATCCCGTCATTCTTTATTGTCTTACGCACTTCAAACCGTGAGTCAACTTGAAACTCAACATGAGCTCACGTTGCAATATCAGCCTTGGCAGCAACATCGCTTTGCGCTGTCGGTGCAACAACGTCGTATTGCCTTAGAGCAACAAGCCCGCGAACGTGATACCACCCAATGGCGAGCGGATTGGCAGTGGCGGTTGAGCGATGAGTGGCAGTTGGCGACTTCCTATAAATTCAGAGCCTTGGACGACTCGCAGTGGTTGCAGGATGTGCAACAGAACGTGATTAGTCTGGGAGTCGCATGGCAGTGGTAGTGGTGTTGCGCCGAATGATATTCGGCATGTTGTGCATCTGTTTTCAACTGCAGGCTCAATCCTCGCTGCAGGGATATACCTTTGGTCCTGGCGATACGTTGAAAATTACCGTGTATCAAGAACCGGATTTATCGGTGACAGCCGAGGTCAGTCAACAAGGCTTTATTGATTTGCCGTTGCTTGGCAGCGTCAAATTGGCTGGCATGACGCAACAACAGTCAAAACAATACCTCGAAGAACGCCTTCGCGACGGCTATTTGGTGGCGCCGAGCGTATCCATCACGGTGGATAAATATCGGCCATTTTTTATCTACGGTGAAGTTCGAAGCCCAGGTAGTTTTGCCTATCAACCCGATATTACTGTGGAACAAGCCTTAGCCCTTGCTGGTGGCTTGTTAGACCGGGCGTCCCGCAAAGAGTGGAACATTCAACGCGGTCAAGATAAAAAAACCTTCCCCGCGGTTGCCGATACTATTTTATTGCCAGGCGATGTCCTGAAAATTGAGAAGAGCTTCTTTTGATGACTACGCCACAAGCTCGTTCTCACCAAGACAATGATGTGATCGAACTCGGGGTCATTTTTGCTATTTTGTCCGCGCGCCGCTGGCTGATTTTGCTACTGACGGCCGTCGTGTTTGCCGGTGTGGCCAGTTTTGTGGCTCAGTTACCGCCGATGTATCGTGCCAGTACCACTTTGATGCTGAAAGGGGCAATGAACGCCAATCCGCTGCAAAGCTTATTGCCAGGTGGTGGCAATAACGCCGATGAGATGGATACACAGATTAAGTTGCTGACCTCGGTACAGTTTGCCGAAGAGGTCGTCAAGCTTTTACCAGAACAACATCAGCTAGGACGCGTCGCTGACAAACGTGCGGACGATGCCCAAGTGCTGCTTTCCGGGTTAGTGGTACAAAATGTACCGAAAACCTCCTTGATCCAGATTAGTTTTAGTCATCAAGATCCAGCGTTGACGGCGAATTTAGTCAATTTGGTTGCCGAGCATTTTATGAGTTACCAAACGAATTTAATGCAGGAACAAAATTACCAAACCAATGATTGGATCAGGCAACGTATCGATGAGGTGCGCGACAAGCTCGCCGCTTCCGAAGCCAAACTGCAGCGTTTTAGGCAAGACAACGATATCATCGATATCAACAGTGATGTGGAACTGCTCAAGAAGGAAATTATCCAGCTCTACAGTGAAAAACGCCAAATGGAGCGCCAGGCGGAAGAGACTGAAAACCTGTTAGCAAAGTTATTTAAAGCTGGCACTAACTTCGATGAGATGATTGCAATCTCTGACGTTGCTCAGTTACCGGTGATTGCAAATTTGCAGCAGCAATTATCGTTACAACAAGCTGAGTTCGCACAGCTGAAATTGAGCTATCTCGAGAAACATCCGAAATACATTGCTGCCAATCGCAAAATAGAAGTAACGACCAAACAGTTGCTAAGTGAAGTTGGCAAGTTGACCGGTAATTTGCGAGTGAAGCAACAAGAATTAACTCGCCGCTTGGCCGAAAACCAAGAAAAAACCGCGCAAGCGACCTCCAAACAAGAAAAAATGGTGCTGTTGGCTCAGACCCATAAAAAGCTTGAGATGGAGATCTCCGCCAATATGCACCTGATTGACACTCTGACCGAGAAAATGAAAGAAACGGACTTGATGAAAAACGTCAACAAGACCGCCAACATCATTGTGGTTGATCCTGCCGCCGTGCCAACAGTGCCGATTGGCCCTAAGAAGACTTTATTGTCAGCTGCTGCGTTGATCATCGGTTTTGTGTTGTCGGTGTTTGTGGTGCTGGTGTTGCATTTCTTTGCCGACGTCACCTCCAAGTATCGGCATGTCGCCAATCGATTTGGTTATAAATTATTAGGGGTCGTGCCACAGATCCGGGTCAAAGGCATTGATAAGAGTTTGCCGGTGATCTACCAAAAAGGTAAGCAATACACCTTGTATCAGGAATACATACGTTCACTTCGAACCAATATTTTGTTGGATAAACATCTGAGCCAGCAGCGTTTATTGGCGCTTACGTCGATTTCACCCAATGAAGGGAAATCCAGTATCTGTTTGCAGTTAGCCAAAAGTTTTTCCGAGTTGGAACGCGTGATTATTATTGACGCGGATTTACGTTTTCCTGCCTTAGCCGAAGCCTTGGGTGAAAATCCGCATCGGCCTGGGCTCACTAACTTGTTGGCAAAAACCCATACCTTTGAACAATGTGTGTTTTACAGCAAAGAATTAAATGCCGATGTCTTACCGTCCGGTATTCGTCCGATGAACCCGTTGTTGTTTTTATCGATGCCACGCTTTGATGCCATTTTAAAAGTGCTCGCCAAGAAATACGATCGCGTGATCATCGAATGTCCACCGATCCTGTCGGTATCGGATGCGATGATCGTGGCAAAATGTGTCGGTAAACTTGAGTTAGTGGTGGATGTGAAGAAAACACCGCTGGTTGATTTTGCCGCCAAAATGGAATTGTTAGAGCAATCTGGTGTGCAGATTGGCGGGGTGATCTTAAACCGCGTGAAGAATGATACTTCGAATTATTATGCGACCTCGGCCACGCGAGCCAAAGCGCCATCGGGCTTGCGTCAGTTGTTGCAGGACAACTTGCGCAAGTCGCCGATGCACGGTTAAACCGCCTTGGCACCGTGACTTGCGGTGGTGGTGTGGGCAGAATCTAGAGACAAAAAAACCAGCAAACAGCTGGTTTTTTTGTTGGTCGCGTCGAAATTAGTTTTTGCTTTGTAGAAATTCAGCCGCAAGTTTTAACTCATCATTGCGGTTGATGCCCACGCCACGCGTCACCACGTTTTGGGCGATTTGTTTGGCCTCGTCCAAGCTGTGCATCTCATAGGTGCCGCATTGGTAGACGTTCAATTCGGGGATCTGGTTTTGATCTTGGACCTTTAACACGTCGTTCATCGCTGCTTGCCAGGCGTTAGCCACGCGAGTTTCGTCTGGCGTGCCAATTAAGCTCATGTAAAATCCCGTGCGACAACCCATCGGCGAAATGTCGATAATTTCTACGCCATTGCCATTTAAATGGTCACGCATGAAACCAGCAAACAAATGCTCTAGCGTGTGAATGCCTTTTTCCGACAGAATTTCTTGGTTTGGTACACAAAAACGCAAATCAAATACAGTAATGTCATCGCCTTTTGGCGTTTTCATCATTTTCGCCACCCGCACCGCCGGTGCTTTCATAATGGTGTGGTCGACGGTAAAGCTATCCAGTAATGGCATCACAAGCCTCCTTTATACGGTTTGACGTGGATTATAACTGCCACGCCCTTGAATAGGAACCAAACGACCATAGATACGGTGTCAGGTTCGGCGGGGGATTGCGAAAAATTTAAAAAAATTTGGCGCAATAACCTTGAAAGCAACAAGGGTAAACCCTATTAACCGGACAACAGACAAAACAATCTTGCAAATTTTGAGCGGAGTACATCATGGGCAGAATCATTGGTATTGACTTAGGTACAACGAATAGCTGTGTGGCTATTTTAGATGGCGACCAAGTTCGCGTTATTGAAAACGCCGAAGGCGCGCGTACCACCCCTTCAATCATCGCTTATACCGACGATGGCGAAGTATTAGTAGGCCAGCCTGCAAAACGTCAAGCGGTTACCAACCCACGTAACACCCTGTTTGCGATCAAACGTTTGATCGGTCGTCGTTTTGAAGACGCCGAAGTGCAACGTGACATCAAATTAATGCCTTACACCATCGCTAAAGCCGACAACGGCGACGCCTGGGTTGAAGTCAAAGGCAAAAAACTGGCTGCGCCACAAATTTCTGCTGAAGTTCTGAAGAAAATGAAGAAAACAGCCGAAGACTATTTAGGTGAGCCAGTGACTGAAGCTGTTATCACGGTTCCAGCGTATTTTAACGACGCGCAACGTCAAGCGACCAAAGACGCTGGCCGTATCGCGGGTTTAGAAGTGAAACGTATCATCAACGAACCAACTGCCGCGGCGCTTGCTTACGGTATGGACAAGAAAAAAGGCGACACCAAAATTGCGGTGTATGACTTAGGTGGTGGTACGTTCGATATTTCAATCATCGAAATCGACGATGTCGACGGCGAGCAAACGTTCGAAGTATTGTCAACCAACGGTGACACCCACTTAGGTGGTGAAGACTTCGACTCACGTTTAATCAACTACTTAGTTGAAGAGTTCAAAAAAGAACAAGGTATCGACCTGCGCAATGACCCACTGGCGATGCAACGCTTAAAAGAAGCGGGCGAAAAAGCCAAGATCGAACTGTCGTCAGCGTCACAAACTGAAGTGAACCTGCCGTACATCACCGCAGATGCAACAGGTCCAAAACACTTAAACATCAAAGTGACGCGCGCCAAGTTAGAGTCGCTGGTCGAAGATTTGATCACTCGGACTATCGAGCCACTGAAACAAGCCCTGAAAGATGCCGATTTGTCCGTCAGCGACATCGACGACATCATTCTGGTCGGCGGTCAAACCCGTATGCCAAAAGTGCAAGAAGCGGTGGCTGCGTTTTTCGGTAAAGAAGCTCGTAAAGACGTCAACCCTGACGAAGCGGTAGCAGTTGGTGCGGCTATCCAAGGTGCAGTACTGTCAGGCGACGTGAAAGACGTTCTGCTGTTAGACGTTACCCCACTGTCACTGGGTATCGAGACCATGGGTCAAGTGATGACCGTGCTGATTGAGAAGAACACGACGATCCCGACCAAGAAGTCACAAACCTTCTCAACCGCTGAAGATAACCAAAATGCGGTAACTATCCATGTGCTGCAAGGTGAGCGTAAACAAGCGTCTGCCAACAAGTCACTGGGTCAGTTCAACTTAGAAGGTATTCGCGCCGCACGTCGTGGCGAGCCACAAATCGAAGTTACCTTTGACTTAGACGCCGACGGTATCCTGCACGTGTCTGCCAAAGACAAAGACACTGGCAAAGAGCAGAAGATCACCATCAAGGCCTCTTCTGGTCTGTCAGATGACGAGATCCAACGCATGGTACGTGACGCCGAATTAAACGCGGCGGAAGACAAGAAGTTTGAAGAGTTAGTGACTGTGCGTAACCAAGCGGATGCGCTGATCCACTCGACTCGCAAGCAACTGGAAGACGCCAAAGATATCGCGACTAACGATAAAGCCGATATCGAAGCAGCCATCAGCGCGCTGGAAACAGCGAAAAAAGGCAACGACAAAGACGACATCGAAGCCAAAACTCAAGCGCTGGTTCAAGTCGCCCAGAAACTGGCTGGCGCTGCTGAGCAATTCAATCCAGGTGCTGACGCAGGTCAGTCTGGTGCGAAAAACAACAACGACGACGTTGTTGATGCTGAGTTCGAAGAAGTCAAAGACAACAAGTAATCGTTGTCTCAGGGGCGCCGCTGCCGTAAGCTGCGATGCTCCTGAACCTTGTTTGATGGCGACCGCTTCGGCGGTCGCTTGTCTATGCGCTAGCCCGATACGGTAGAAGCATTATGTCAAAACGTGATTATTACGAAGTGTTGGGGGTCGCCAAAGGCGCCGACGACAAAGAAATTAAAAAGGCCTATAAACGGCTTGCCATGAAATATCACCCAGATCGTACGCAGGGTGATAAAGACATGGAAGAAAAATTCAAAGAAGTGCAAGAAGCTTACGAGATTTTAAGTGACGACCAAAAACGCGCTGCGTATGACCAATATGGCCATGCGGGCGTTGATCCAAATCGTGGCGCCGGCGGCTTTGGTGGCGGTGGGGCCGATTTTGGCGACATCTTCGGTGATGTGTTTGGTGATATTTTTGGTGGCGGTCGTCGTGGCGGCGGCTCACGCGCGCAGCGTGGCTCCGACTTGCGTTACAACCTCGAGTTGTCACTCGAAGAAGCAGTCAAAGGCAAAGAGTTGGAAATTAAAGTACCAACCTTGGTTAACTGTGATGTCTGCGATGGCTCAGGCGCGAAAAAAGGCACGCAAGCCAAAACCTGTACCACGTGTGGCGGTCATGGCCAAGTCACCATGCGTCAGGGCTTCTTTGCGGTCCAACAGACCTGTCCAACCTGTAATGGTCGCGGCAAGGTGATCCCAGAGCCGTGCACTAAGTGTCATGGCGAAGGTCGTGTTGAAAAGACCAAGATGCTGAAGGTGAAAATTCCTGCAGGCGTTGACACCGGCGATCGTATCCGTTTAACGGGCGAGGGCGAGGCGGGCATGTTTGGTGCGCCAGCAGGCGATTTGTATGTGCAGGTTCATGTGAAAGATCACCCGATCTTTATTCGTGATGGCAACAACTTAGCCTGTGAAGTACCGATTAGCTTCTCTGTCGCAGCATTAGGCGGTGAAATCGAAGTTCCGACTTTAGATGGTCGCGTCAAACTGAAGATCCCAGCGGAGACGCAAACCGACAAATTGTTCCGCTTACGTGGCAAAGGCGTGCAGTCGGTGCGTGGTGGCGGTGTCGGTGATCTGGTTTGTAAAGTGGTCGTTGAAACGCCTGTTAATTTGTCGGATAGGCAAAAAGACTTGCTGCGTCAACTTGATGAAAGTTGGGGCGGCGACAGCGAAGCGACCCACAGGCCCAAATCCAAGGGCTTCTTTGACGGTGTGAAGAAGTTTTTTGACGACTTAACCGGTTAATTTGAAACTGCCAGCTTGCTGGCAGTTTTTCTTTGCGAAACAATAGTGCCACAATTTGGAAATACAAAACGCAGGTAAGCCATGAAGGTTCGTCAACTCCTAATTACAGGCCTTGTCACATTAACGCTGGTCAGTTGTGCCAAGTCGCCCACTGGACGCAGCCAGTTTTTGATGTTTGACCAAAAAAAGGTCGACACGATGGGGCTGCAAAGTTTTGCTGAGCTCAAAGACAAAAGCAAAATCAATAAAGACAAAAAGCTCAATCAATATGTCCAGTGTGTTGCTCATCAGATCATCAAAGCGACGCCGGATAAATACCAAACCAGCCCTTGGGAAGTGGTGGTGTTTGACGATGATCAAGTCAATGCTTTTGCCTTACCCGGAGGCAAAATCGGTGTCTATACCGGTTTGTTGTTAGTGGCAGAGAATCAACATCAGCTTGCAGCCGTTATTGGCCACGAAGTAGGCCATGTGATGGCAGAACACGCCAATGAGCGTCTGTCCAGTAGCACGGCCGTCGAAGGCATTATGAATGTTGCCGATGTCGCGTTAACGGCAATGAATGCGCGTTATAAAAATGAAATTTCAGGGGCTTTGGGGGTTGGAGCGCAAGTCGGCGTGATGTTGCCATACAGCCGTGCGCATGAATCTGAAGCCGATTTAATTGGTTTGGACTTAATGGCGCGCGCCGGCTTTGATCCGCAAGAGTCGGTCAAGCTTTGGCAAAATATGGAGAAAAATGGCAGTGGCGGTACACCGCAATTGTTATCCACTCACCCAGTGCCTGAGAATCGGATTAAAGCGCTGCAACAGCACATGACGGATGCTGTGGGGTTGTATCAAAATAAAAAGCAACAAGGCGGCTCAGTTCGTTGTAGCTCGTAAATGGCTTCAAACAAAAATCCCGCCGTAGCGGGATTTTTTTATCGACGACTAGACCGACTTGGTCTGTCGTTGGAAAATCACAAATGCTAAGGCAACCCCTGCCAATAACATACAGTAGTAACTTTGCGTGACTACATCCCACGGCGATAAGCCAAAGCTAGCGCCTAACAACAAGGCTTGGGCGCCGTACGGCACGAGGCCTTGGCTAATACATGAGAAAATATCCAGCAGGCTTGCCGCGCGACGAGGACTGATGTTGTGATGCTCTGCCAAATCACGGCTAACATCGGCCGAGATCACAATGGCCACCGTGTTATTGGCGATACACAAATTGGAGACAAAGACTAACGCGGCAATCGCCAGTTGTTGTGCTTTGTTACCGGCGAGTCGAATGCTATTGGCTAGCCGGTCGATGCCGTCGGCGACCCAACGTAAGCCACCTTGTTGCTTCACAAATTCTCCCAACGCGCCGACAAACATCGATAACAAGAAGATCTCTTGCATACTGCCAAAGCCTTTGAAAATATCTTTGCCAAGGGTGGATATATCGTAGGCGCCGAAGAACACCCCTTGAACTGCCGCTAATACTATACCCAGTAACAACACCGCAAAAACATTCACCCCAGCAACAGCGAGGATCAAGATTGCTGCGTAGGGCACAACGCCAGTCCAGCTGAACGGCTTAACCTCGGCGGCTTGGTCTGTGGTGGCTAAGCCGCTAAACAGCAACACAGTGAGCAACGCGGCGGGGGCGGCGATTTTCAAGTTCTCACGGAATTTGTCCTTCATTTCAGCCCCTTGCGTACGAGTGGCAGCAATGGTGGTGTCTGAGATAATCGACAAGTTATCGCCAAACATCGCACCACTTAACAAGGCGCCTGCCATCAAAGCCGGTTCGATATTCGCTTGTTGAGCAAGGCCTACAGCGATTGGAGCCAAGGCACCAATAGTCCCCATGGAGGTACCCATGGCGGTGGCAACCACGGCGGAAATGATAAAAAGACCGGGCAATAATAAGCTCGCAGGCACGATGCTAAGACCGGCGTTGACCACGGCATCGACACCACCGGTTGCTTGGGCCACGGCGGCAAAACCACCAGCCAGCAAGTAGATGATACACATGATGATGATGTTGCTATTGCCTGCGCCTTTCACCAGCACATCAATGGCATCATTGATGGGCCCACGATACAGTAGCACTGCGAGCACCAAGGCTGGGATTATCGCGACAGGTCCCGGTAGCTGATAAAAGGCATAGGCGACACCTTGGCTTTGTAAATAAAGCCCTGTGCCTAAAAATAACGTAACAAACAACAACAAGGGCAATAACGAACGTTTTGCTCCTGATGGCGATACTGACATGGTTAACCTCGGTATTTAGTCGCCAAATTTGGCGAAAATTCTTATATAAGTTTTTCTTTTAATAATGCCGCGAAATATACGGACGTCCAGAAGTCCTGTCAATTTTGCTGTTATTCGTTTTTGTTCTGATGCATAGCAGAAAAAGGTGGTCGTTAGTCGCACGGACCTTGAAAGCCTCGCCACAACAGCCCATATCCTTTGCATCCACCATTGGGAGTCTGCACCATAATGTTTAACTTTACGTATCACAATCCGACGCGAATTCTGTTTGGCGAAGGCCAAATTGCCAACCTCACACCACTTTTGCCCAAGGGCAGTAAAATCATGCTGACCTATGGTGGTGGTTCGATCAAGCAAAATGGTGTGTATGACCAAGTTATCAAAGCCTTAGCTGGCTTTGATGTTGTTGAGTTTGCCGGTATTGAGCCCAATCCTGCTTATGAGACCTGCATGAAGGCTGTTGCGGTGGTAAAACAGCAACAGATTGATTTTATTTTGGCGGTTGGTGGCGGCTCAGTTATTGATGGCGCAAAGTTTATTGCCGCTGCAGCCCGTTACGACGGCGATGGGTGGGATATCTTAACCCGTAAAGCCAAAGTAAAAGCAGCTGTACCGCTGGCATGTGTACTGACGTTACCAGCAACAGGCAGCGAAAGTAACAGTGGTTCTGTGATCACTAAATACAGCACTCAGCAAAAGTTGTCGTTTATGAGCCCGCACGTCTATCCAACGTTTGCGGTGCTTGACCCAACAGTGACCTATTCATTGCCACCTCGGCAAATTGCCAATGGTGCTGTGGATGCGTTTGTCCATATTGTAGAACAGTACCTAACCTACCCAGTCGAAGCTGCGGTGCAAGATCGCTTTGCCGAAGGCTTGCTGTTAACGTTATTAGAATATGGTCCAAAATCATTGGCACAACCCACCAACTATGATGTTCGAGCCAATTTAATGTGGGCAGCGACCATGGCGCTTAATGGGCTTATTGGCGTTGGGGTCCCGCAAGATTGGGCTACCCATATGATTGGGCATGAGTTGACGGCGTTATATGGTTTAGACCACGCACAAACACTCGCCATCGTGTTGCCGGCTTTATTACAGCAACAGCGCCAGCAAAAACGTCAGAAATTGCTGCAATACGGTCAGCGCGTATTCGGTTTGCACCATCAGGACGAGGAGCGTTTGATTGATGAAGCGATCAGTCACACGCGCGCCTTTTTCGAGCACATGGGCGTACCGACGCGGATGTCTGAATATGGGATACCTGCAGACGCTGTGGACATTTTAGTAGAGCATTTACAGCAGAATCATTTGGTGAAGATTGGTGAGCATGGTGACATCACGCCAGAAGTGGTGCGAGCCATTTTACGGGCTGCATTATAGCCAGTTCACAGCTGACAGTTTGTGAGCCACATGATACATTACGAAAGTATTTGAAACGCCGGAACACCGGCGTTTTTGTTTCGGAGAGAATGGATGTTGCAACAACCTGTCGCATTATTGGTGCTTGCTGGTGGCATGGGAAGCCGATTTGGGGGCGATAAACAACTCGCAACTTTGGGGACAACTGAACGAACACTGTTGCATTTTAATGTGGTCGATGCCTATCGCGCCGGTGTTCGGGTATTACATTTGGTGGTGCGCGAAAATTTGATTGCCGCCTTCGAGCAGCAAGTACTGCCACATTTTCCTGATGATTTAACAGTGCATGTGAGTTGCCAGCGGCTCAATGACCTGCCTGTCGGTGTTGCTTTGCCAAGCGGTCGGCAAAAGCCATGGGGTACCGCACATGCGGTGTGGGCGGCTCGAGAACAGCTCACCAGCCCGTTTATTGTGATCAATGCTGATGATTATTACGGTCCTGCGGCGATGACATTGTTAGTTCAACATTTTCAACAGTCGAGCCAATGGGCGATGGTGGCGTACCCAGTCGCCGCAACCTTGAGTGACCATGGCGGTGTGAATCGAGGTTGCTGTGAGGTGGTGGATGGTTGCTTACGAACCGTCACGGAATGGACAGAGATCCAACAAACAGCCGCGGGCCTCGTTGGATTAAATGCCATGCAACAACCGAGTCGGTTGCCTGATTCGCAATTGGTATCGATGAACATCTGGGGCTTTACGCCGGCGATTATCCCGCAATTGGAAACCGCCTTGCAGCAGTTTTTTCAAGCGGGTCCAGGGCCCAAAGGGGAATGCTATTTACCCGCAGTGGTGGATCATGCTATCAAACAGCAGCAACAAGTACTGGTTTACACCTCAAATGAACATTGGTACGGCGTTACCTATGCGGCGGATTTGCCGTTGATTACCCGTATCTTCGAACTAAAAATGCCACAATATCAAGGTTAATAAGGCATGTCACAGACTCCAATTACCGCTTTGGTGCTAGCCGATTATGGCTTAGCGGCCGATACGCCCATTCGCCGCTTTGGCAATGGCCATATTAATTACACCTATATGCTGGATGCGAGCCCCCCGGTGATTGTGCAGCGCATCAACACCCATGTGTTTCCTGATGCCGCAGGGATGGTCAACAATGCACTGGCCATCGAACACCATTTGAAAGCTAAAAAAGCCCAAGGCCTGTACTCGCTGGAGATCCTGGAGCAGCAACCAACCATCGACCATCGTTATCTGACAGGTGCTGATAATGACTTGCGAGCGCTGAAATTTATCCCTGGCGGCCGTAGCATTGAAGTAGTTGAGACGTCTGAACAAGCCTATGCAGCAGCCTTCACCTTTGGTCAATTTGCCGCAGCCCTGGCCGACTTTGATGCCAAACAATTGGTGACAGTCATCCCAGATTTTCATAACTTGCGGATGCGTTATGGTCAGTTAACAGAGGCGATCGCGTTGAATAAAGCAGGTCGTTTACAGCAGGTGTTACCCTTAGTCGATTGGGTGCTAACAGAGCAACACTTGGTGGATGAGTTGGAAGCCTGTTGTGCATCCTTGCCGATCCGCGTGTGTCATAACGATACGAAAATTAACAACATGTTGTATTCAGATGCGCTGCAGCGTGGCATTGCCGCCATCGATCTGGATACCTGTATGGCGGGTTATTGGCTGTTTGATTTTGGTGATATGGTGCGTACCTGTTGCTCGCCAGAAGCCGAAGATACACTTGAACATGACAAGGTTAAGGTGCGTCCTGATGTCTTTGCAGCGCTTGCGCGGGGTTATCTGGATGGTTTAGATCGCCAAATCACTGCCGCTGAACGACAAAGTTTGTGGATAGGCGCAAAAGCCATGTGTTTAATGATTGGCATTCGTTTTTTAACCGATCATCTCAATGGCGATGTGTATTTCCATGTCCATCGCACCGATCACAATTTGCAGCGAGCCACCAATCAGTTCCGTTTATATCAGGACTTACTGGCGCAAGAGTCGACACTGCTAGCATTTTTAGCCAGTTAACCGCAGGACTTTAAACTTTTCTGTTGTTAGATACGACAGAAAGAATGTTGCTGATTGTCCTTATCGACGCACCTTCGGGTGCGTTTTTTTTCGCTGAAATAAAATGCGATCTTGATTACCATGCTATCTACCGCTGATCAGTGAGTTTACGATCGACCAGTCTGCTAGCCGCTGATGATTTACAAAATGCGTGGTGGTGGTGATATTTTTCTGGTTTAATGCGCCAATTTTTAAAAATTGACGTTCTTATAAAGCAAAGTGGGTGACTGATGGCTCAGGTTGGGATCTTAGGTGCAAATGGCCGTATGGGCAGAGCTTTGGTGCAAGTTGCCACCGAACAGCACGTATTAACTGCGGCGACGGTGCGCGCAAGCTCTAGTTTGATCGGCGTTGATAGTGGCGAATTGGCTGGAATTGGTAAAAATCAGGTCCAACTTGCTGCGACGTCGGCCAATACTATGGCTGAGGCTGAGGTGTGGATCGACTTCACCATGCCTGAGGCTATGCTGGAACATTTACAGCTGGCGGTCGCGGCCAAAACGCCGATGGTCATTGGCGTCACAGGCTTATCCGATGCGCAATACGCGCAAATTCAACAAGCGGCACAGCATATTCCGATTGTGTGGGCGCCGAATATGAGTGTAGGCGTCAATTTGTTACTGCATTTGGTGCAAACTGCCGCCAAAGTGATGGGCAGCACTGCCGATATTGAAATCATCGAAGCCCATCATCGCTTTAAAAAAGACGCGCCAAGCGGTACTGCGCTGGCCATTGGTAATTCGATTGCCAAAGCGATTGGACGCGACTTATCCGAAGTTGCTGTGTATGGCCGTGAAGGCATCACAGGTGAGCGTGACCAGCAAACCATCGGTTTTGCCACAGTGCGTGGCGGGGACATCATTGGCGACCACACCGCCTTGTTTGCCGACCTCGGTGAGCGTCTTGAAATCACCCATAAAGCCAGCAGTCGGACCACCTTTGCGCAAGGGGCCTTGCGTGCGGCACTGTGGTTGAAAAATCAACAGGTTGGACTTTATTCTATGCAGCAAGTGCTGGGTTTAGCTGACTTAACTTAGTTTTTTGCGATATTGCGCTGTTTTTTGCTGCAAAACCGCTATTTTTGCAAAAATCAAAAAAATAGTTAGACCAAAACCGCCAAATGACCTAGAATGCTAAGGTTTGCCTAGGCAGACCTGATTTCACAGTTTCTGGGTCAAAACGGGCCGGTATACCCCAAGAGTAGCCGCCCGTTTTTTGCTGTTTGGAGGTTATCTTGACTAAGTCCGCCCTGCTCGTACTGGAAGACGGCACCGTATTTCGTGGTACAGCCATTGGCGCTGAAGGTGTGTCGGTTGGTGAAGTTGTTTTTAACACGTCAATGACCGGGTATCAGGAAATCCTGACTGACCCTTCATATGCAGAACAAATGGTCACCTTGACCTATCCACACATTGGCAACACCGGCACCAATGATGAAGACGAAGAATCCGGAAAAATTTGGGCCAAGGGCCTGATTATTCGTGACCTTCCGCTCCTCGCTTCAAATTTCCGCAATCAACGTTCTCTTAGTCAATATCTTAAAGACAACAACATTTTAGGTATCGCCGATATCGATACGCGTAAGCTGACTCGCATTTTGCGCGAGAAAGGCGCGCAAAACGGTTGCTTGATGGCCGGTGATATCGACGAAGCAAAAGCGTTAGAGCTGGCACGTTCATTCCCAGGTTTATCTGGCATGGATTTAGCCAAAGAAGTGACCGTAAAAGAGTCCTACAGCTTTAACGAAGGCAGCTGGCAGTTAGGCGAAGGCCATCGTGCAGCGCCAGAAAGCAAGTTTCACGTCGTTGCGTACGATTTTGGCGTCAAACGCAATATTTTGCGCATGTTAGTTGATCGTGGGTGCCGTTTAACGGTAGTTCCAGCGCAAACACCTGCCGCTGACGTATTGGCATTAAACCCAGATGGTATTTTCTTATCCAACGGTCCTGGTGACCCAGCACCATGTGACTACGCGATTGCTGCCATCAAAACCTTCTTGGAAACCGATATTCCGGTGTTTGGTATCTGTTTAGGTCACCAGCTGTTGGCACTTGCCAGCGGTGCAAAGACTTTAAAAATGAAGTTTGGTCACCACGGTGGTAACCACCCAGTGCAGAACTTGGATACCACCAAGGTGTTGATCACCGCGCAAAACCATGGTTTTGCCGTGGAAGAATCGACATTGCCAGCCAACTTACGCGCCACGCACAAATCGTTGTTCGATGGTTCACTGCAAGGCATTCATCGCACGGACAAGCCAGCATTTAGCTTCCAGGGTCACCCAGAAGCCAGCCCAGGTCCGCACGAAGCCAGTGAATTGTTCGATCATTTCATCGAACTGATGCAACAACGTAACGCCAAATAACAGGACAAGAGACGAGCCATGCCAAAACGTACCGACCTTAAAAGTATCCTGATCCTGGGCGCCGGCCCAATCGTGATCGGCCAGGCCTGTGAGTTTGACTACTCGGGTGCTCAGGCCTGTAAAGCGCTGAAAGAAGAGGGTTACCGCGTTATTCTGGTGAACTCAAACCCAGCGACCATCATGACAGACCCAGAGATGGCCGATGCGACCTACATCGAGCCAATTCACTGGCAAGTGGTAGAAAAAATCATTGAAAAAGAACGTCCATGTGCGGTGCTGCCGACCATGGGCGGTCAAACCGCCTTAAACTGCGCGCTTGAGCTTGAGCGTCAAGGTGTGCTGGCGAAGTACAATGTCGAAATGATCGGCGCGACTGCCGATGCGATTGACAAAGCAGAAGACCGCAGCCGCTTTGACAAAGCCATGCGTTCAATTGGCTTAGCCTGTCCACGTTCTGGCCTTGCCCATTCCATGGAAGAAGCGTACGAAGTGCTTGAGCGCATTGGCTTCCCATGTATTATCCGCCCATCGTTTACCATGGGTGGTTCAGGTGGCGGTATCGCGTACAACCGCGAAGAATTCGAAGAGATCTGTAACCGCGGCTTGGATTTATCACCAACCAAAGAACTGTTGATCGACGAATCCTTGATCGGTTGGAAAGAATACGAGATGGAAGTGGTTCGTGACAAAAACGACAACTGCATCATCGTTTGTTCTATCGAAAACTTCGACCCGATGGGCGTGCACACCGGTGACTCCATCACCGTCGCTCCAGCGCAAACCCTGACCGACAAAGAATATCAAATCATGCGTAACGCCTCGCTGGCGGTATTGCGTGAAATTGGCGTTGAAACCGGTGGTTCAAACGTGCAGTTTGGTATCAATCCAGTCGATGGCCGTATGGTCATTATCGAGATGAACCCGCGTGTTTCGCGTTCATCGGCACTGGCGTCGAAAGCCACGGGTTTCCCAATTGCCAAAGTCGCCGCCAAACTGGCCGTCGGTTACACCTTAGATGAGCTGGCAAACGACATCACAGGCGGTAAAACCCCTGCGTCATTTGAGCCAAGCATCGATTACGTGGTCACCAAAGTTCCTCGCTTTAACTTCGAGAAATTTGCTGGTGCCAATGACCGCCTGACGACGCAGATGAAGTCGGTCGGTGAAGTGATGGCGATTGGTCGTAACCAACAAGAATCATTGCAAAAAGCGCTGCGTGGCTTAGAGATTGGTGTGTCTGGTTTTGACCCGATCATCGATATCAAAGCACCAGAAGCAAAAGAGAAAATCACTCGCGAATTGCGTGAGCCTGGCGCTCACCGCATTTGGTATATCGGCGATGCATTCCGCTTTGGCATGAGCATGGATGATATCTTCGCGCTGACCAAAATCGACCCATGGTTCTTGGTACAAATCGAAGATTTAATCAACGAAGAAAAAGCCATTGCCGCCCACGGTTTTGCGGGGTTAGACCAAGCCCGTCTGTCGGTGTTAAAACGCAAAGGCTTCTCGGACAAACGTATCGCAGATTTACTGGGCGTCGCTGAAGCGGAAGTGCGTAAGAAACGCCATCTGTTTGGTTTGCACCCGGTGTACAAACGTGTCGATACCTGTGCGGCCGAATTCTCGTCAGACACTGCCTACATGTACAGCACTTACGATGAAGAATGTGAAGCGCAGCCAAGTAGCCGCGACAAGATCATGATTATCGGTGGTGGTCCAAACCGTATCGGTCAAGGTATCGAATTCGACTATTGTTGTGTTCACGCCGCCCTTGCACTGCGTGAAGACGGCTACGAAACCATCATGGTCAACTGTAACCCTGAAACCGTTTCAACCGACTATGACACGTCAGATCGCTTGTACTTTGAACCTATCACGTTGGAAGACGTGCTGGAAATCGTGCGCAAAGAGCAGCCAAAAGGCGTGATCGTGCAATACGGTGGTCAAACGCCACTGAAATTAGCCCGTGCGCTTGAAGCGAATGGTGTACCAATTATTGGTACGTCACCAGATGCGATTGACCGCGCCGAAGACCGCGAACGTTTCCAACAAGCGGTCGAACGTTTAGGCCTGAAACAGCCGAAAAACGCCACGGTCACGAGCCTTGAAGAAGCGTTGACCAAGGCGCCAGACATCGGTTATCCGATGGTGGTTCGCCCGTCTTACGTGCTAGGTGGCCGTGCGATGGAAATCGTCTATGACGACATCGATTTGCGTCGTTACATGACAGAAGCTGTATCCGTGTCGAATGACTCACCGGTGCTGCTAGACCGCTTCTTAGATGACGCGATTGAAGTCGACATCGATGCTATCTGTGACGGTGTCGACGTGGTGATCGGCGGCATCATGGAGCATATCGAGCAAGCGGGCGTGCACTCAGGTGACTCTGCCTGTTCATTGCCGCCACACAGCTTAAGCCAAGATATCCAAGACGTGATGCGTGACCAAGTGCGCAAACTGGCGTTGGAACTTGGTGTGGTTGGTTTGATGAACACCCAGTTTGCAGTGAAAGACGGCGAAGTTTATTTAATTGAAGTCAACCCACGTGCCGCGCGGACAGTGCCATTTGTGTCAAAAGCGACCGGTGTTGCTGTTGCTAAAGTTGGCGCGCGTTGCATGGCAGGTCGTTCCTTAAAAGACCAAGGTGTCACCAAAGAAATTATTCCACCGTATTTCTCGGTGAAAGAAGTGGTGATCCCATTTAACAAATTCCCAGGTGTTGACCCAATTCTTGGCCCTGAAATGCGCTCGACCGGTGAAGTGATGGGCGTAGGTGAAACCTTCGCTGAAGCCTTTGCTAAGAGTGAATTGGGTGCAGGGACAATCGTTCCAACCGGCGGTCGGGCTTTACTTTCGGTACGTGATAGCGATAAAGTTCGCGTCGTTGAATTAGCCCGCACCATGGTAGGGTTAGGCTTTGAAATCGACGCAACGGGTGGCACAGCAAAAGCACTAGAAAACGCCGGTATTCCATGCCGCGTGGTCAATAAAGTGTTTGAAGGTCGTCCACACATCCTCGATCGGATCAAAAATGGCGAATATGCTTACATCGTCAATACGACGGAAGGCCGCCAAGCGATTGAAGACTCTAAAGTGTTGCGTCGTGGCGCTTTACAGCATAAAGCTAACTACACCACAACATTAAATGCTGCATTTGCGACCTGTAAGGCGAACTCAGCCAATGCGTTTGCGACCGTGTCGTCAGTGCAGGAGTTACATAAGAGAGTAAACGGATGAGTCAAATCCCTATGACAGTTCAAGGCGAGCAAAAACTTCGCGATGAACTGAACGAGCTGAAATCGGTAAAACGGCCTGCGATTATCCAGGCCATTGCTGAAGCCCGTGAACACGGTGATCTGAAAGAAAACGCTGAATATCATGCTGCTCGGGAAGCGCAAGGATTCTGTGAAGGTCGTATTCAAGATATCGAAGCGAAGCTTTCAAATGCTTTTATCATCGATGTCACCAAGATCGCCAATACTGGCAAAGTGATTTTTGGCACCACAGTGACCATTTTAAATTTAGATACCGATGAAGAACTGACGTATCGCATCGTTGGTGATGATGAGGCAGATATCAAAAATAATCTGATCTCGGTGAATTCGCCTATCGCTCGCGGCTTGGTTGGTAAGTCGGTTGACGATGTCGTTCAAATTAATACACCTGCAGGTGTGGTTGAATTCGAGATCGTTTCTGTCGAACATGTCTGATCTGTAAGAGTGATAAAAAAGCGGCTTCGGCCGCTTTTTTTTTCGAGCTATACTGCTACGACTAGATCGGTTAAGGCGCTGAGGTGTTGATGAAGTCTACTTATGAGTTAGCGTTGCAAGCGCAAGTGTTGTTTGTTAAAGCGAATGGTGTGACGACCATGCGTGACATCACAGATTATGTAAGGGAGTTTAGGCAATTGGTGCGGCCCATCATCGAAAAACCATGGGCTTGTGTATTGGATATGCGAAGTTGGCAGCCCAGTCCGGCCGACCAGTTTGAAGCGTTGCGGGACAATACCCGTTGGTGTATGCACCACAACCTGACTGTCGCTGTAGTATTGTTGCCTGCAGATCCCTTATTGGCTTGGCAGTATATCCAAACCACAACAGTGGAAAAACGAGACGACTTTCGAAGTTTTAAAGCGCAAGATGACGGCGAGGTGCTCGCGATTTTGCAGCGGGAAGGCTTCCCGCTACAACAGGCGACGCCGTTTAACCGCGTGGCAGGATAAGTTTGGCTTCTTTTGCTTTCCGGTATAACACCAAAATGTGACCAATGACTTGCACTTTGTCCGCTTTCGATTCACGCACGATAGCGTCCATGATGGCCAGCTTTTCTTCACGGTCGATACTGGGTACTTTGACCTTTAATAACTCGTGATGTTCTAGCGCGATATCAATCTCAGCCATCACACCTTCCGTTAATCCATTACCACCTAACAAAATCACCGGTTTTAATTCGTGTGCTTTTGCTTTTAAAAACTGCTTTTGTTTATTTGTTAAGCTCATATCTCTACTTTTTCATTTTGAAACCTTGAATTCTCTCTATTGTACCGCCATCTTGCAGGGAAGACCAAATAAGAGTGTTTCCATGACGAAGAAAAAACGTTCAGCAAGCTCATCACGCTGGTTGCAAGAGCATGTATCGGACCCTTTTGTGCACAAAGCCCAAAAATTAGGCTTGCGCTCGCGTGCATCGTTTAAGCTCGATGAAATTCAAGAAAAAGACAAACTGATTAAGCCCGGCATGACGGTCGTGGACTTAGGTTCAGCCCCAGGCAGCTGGTCTGAGTTAGCTGCGCGTCTTGTTGGGCCTGAAGGGTTGGTTATTGCCTGCGACATTTTACCTATGGACCCAATTGCTGGGGTTGCCTTTTTACAAGGTGATTTCCGTGAGGAGGCTGTACTTAATGCGTTACTTGGACGTATAGACGGTAAAAACGTGGATGTGGTGTTGTCAGATATGGCACCCAATATGTCTGGAAATGCCACCACCGATCAAGCACGCAGTATGTATCTGATAGAACTAGCGTTAGATATGTGCCATCAAGTGTTAAAACGCAATGGTAGTTTTGTGGTCAAAGTGTTCCATGGTGATGGTTTTGATCACTATGTGCAGGCCGTACGTAATGCTTTTAGTAATGTTCGAATTCGCAAGCCAGATTCGTCACGCTCACGCTCTAGTGAGACATATATCGTAGCGACCGGCTTCAAACTCTAGTAAAGTACCGAATAGCAATTTTGAATAGAAGAGGTTAGCACCTTGAGCGATATGGCAAAAAACCTGCTTGTGTGGGTTGTAATAGCGATGCTGTTGATCATGATGTTCAACAGTTTGAACCCAACCGACCGCGGCAATCAGACGATAAGCTATACCCAGTTTATCCAAGAAGTGAAGCAAGGTCAGATCCGTGAAGTTGTGGTGGACCAGCGTGGTGTCGTCAAGGCTGAACGCAAAGACAATACCAAAATTGAAACTGCCATTCCTGGTGGTTATGACCCAGTCGCCATCAACGACTACATCAACAACAACGTACAGGCCACCGGTGTAAAACCTGAAGAACCAAGCTTCTTAGGGCAGATTTTTATTAATTGGTTCCCAATGCTGTTGTTAATCGGTGTCTGGATTTTCTTCATGCGCCAAATGCAAGGCGGTGGTGGTAAAGGTGCCATGTCGTTTGGCAAAAGCCGTGCCCGTTTAATGGGTGAAGACCAAATCAAAACCACCTTTGCCGATGTGGCTGGTTGTGATGAAGCCAAAGAAGAAGTAACCGAGTTAGTCGATTACTTACGTGATCCATCGCGTTTCCAAAAACTAGGTGGTCGCATTCCAAAAGGCGTGCTGATGGTCGGCCCACCAGGGACAGGTAAAACGCTGCTAGCCAAAGCCATCGCTGGCGAAGCCAAAGTTCCTTTCTTCTCAATCTCAGGTTCTGATTTTGTGGAAATGTTTGTCGGCGTCGGCGCCAGCCGTGTGCGTGACATGTTCGAACAAGCGAAAAAAGCTGCACCATGTATCATTTTCATTGATGAGATTGATGCGGTTGGTCGTCAACGTGGTGCGGGTTTGGGTGGTGGTCACGATGAACGTGAGCAAACCTTAAACCAAATGCTGGTGGAAATGGATGGCTTTGATGGCAATGAAGGCATCATCGTCATTGCTGCCACGAACCGTCCTGATGTGTTAGACCCTGCGTTGCTTCGTCCAGGTCGTTTCGACCGCCAAGTGGTGGTTGGATTGCCAGACGTGCGTGGTCGTGAACAAATTCTGAAAGTACATATGCGCAAAGTGCCGCTTGGCGAGGGTGTGGATGCGTCGTTAATCGCGCGTGGGACCCCGGGCTTTTCGGGCGCTGACTTAGCCAACTTAGTCAACGAAGCTGCGTTATTTGCTGCCCGTGCCAATCGTCGCGTGGTATCGATGGATGAGTTTGAAAAAGCCAAAGACAAGATTTTGATGGGCACTGAACGTCGCTCTATGGTCATGACCGAAAAAGAAAAGGAAATGACGGCTTATCACGAGGCAGGCCATGCCATTGTGGGTCGCTTAGTGCCAGAGCATGACCCTGTGTATAAAGTCAGTATTATTCCACGGGGGCGCGCTTTAGGTGTGACGATGTATTTACCTGAACAAGACCGGGTAAGTCACTCCAAACGTTTCTTGGAGTCAATGATAAGCTCGCTGTTTGGTGGCCGTATCGCCGAAGAAATTATCTACGGTAGCGATGCTGTCAGTACAGGTGCATCCAACGATATCGAGCGTGCTACTGGTTTAGCTCGCAAAATGGTGACGCAATGGGGTTTCTCAGAAAAATTGGGCCCATTGTTATACGCTGAAGAAGAAGGTGAAGTGTTCTTAGGCCGCTCAGTGACTAAGAATAAGCACATGTCTGAAGAGACAGTGAAACTCATTGACGAAGAGATCCGTGACTTTATCGATCGCAATTATGCGCGCGCTAAACAGCTGATCGAAGAAAACATGGATATCTTGCACGCGATGAAAGATGCCCTGATGACCTACGAAACGATCGATGCCAAACAGATCGACGATTTGATGGCTCGTCGTGAAGTGCGTGCTCCAGAACATTGGCAACCAAAAGAGAAAAAATCTGACTCTAACACTGGTACGGGTGGGGCTCCGGTAACACCGACTGACACAGCTCCTGCAGCGAACTCAGCGCCTGCGGAAAGCGAAAGTCCAAGCCAATAATATTGTTTTTACATGTATAAAAACCCCGCTGGTCGGGGTTTTGTTTTTGGAGTCACTATGCAGCTGCAGTTACCGAGGAACCGAATACTCTCCTTGGCTTCCCCCGTGGTGATGGGTATTTTAAATACAACACCGGATTCATTTTCAGATGGTGGTCGCTTCACCCATGTAGACGTTGCTGTACAACATGGCTTGCAAATGCGCGATGACGGTGCGCGAATCATTGATGTGGGTGGAGAATCAACTCGGCCAGGTGCACCTCAAGTGAGCCTCGATGACGAGTTAGCTCGCGTCATCCCCGTCATTGAGGCACTAAGAGCCGCCGATCCCGAAGTTGTTATCTCTATCGATACCAGTAAAACCGTAGTTATGGCCGAAGCTATTGCTGCGGGGGCTGATTTCATCAATGACGTGCGAGCCCTGCAAGAGCCGGGCGCTCTGCAGCTTGCCGCGAAACTGCAAGTACCGGTTTGTTTGATGCATATGCAAGGACAGCCGAGAACGATGCAAGTCTCACCACATTATAATGACGTCAGCCAGGACGTGTTGGCATGGCTTGGTAAGCGTGCGAGTGAATGCGAAGCCGCGGGTATTCATCCACAGCAAATCATTCTGGATCCGGGCTTTGGCTTTGGTAAGACACTAGAACAGAACTATCAGTTATTGCAGCAATTTCATTGCTTTGTCGATTCTGGCTACGCCGTACTTGCCGGAATGTCGCGCAAATCGATGATAGGGAATTTGTTAGCAAGGGACGCATCGCAACGTTTGGCAGGCAGTCTAGCCTGTGCCACAATAGCCGCCATGCAGGGTGCACATATTATTCGTGTACACGACGTTAAAGAAACGGTGGATGCACTCAAGATTGTATCCGCAACCAAACTTGGAGTAAGTGAATGAGCAGGAAGTATTTTGGTACCGATGGTGTTCGTGGCCGAGTCGGCGAGTTTCCAATCACACCAGAATTTGCCATGAAATTAGGCTGGGCGGCAGGTCGAGTTCTATCCCAGCGTGGCACTCGTAAAGTACTTATTGGCAAAGACACCCGCATCTCGGGGTATTTGCTGGAAACGGCATTAGAAGCAGGTTTAATCTCCGCAGGGATCGATGTTCGCTTGCTAGGCCCTATGCCAACGCCTGCCGTGTCTTATTTAACACATACCTTTCGCGCCGAAGCAGGGATTGTGATCAGTGCATCGCATAATCCTTATTATGACAATGGCATCAAGTTCTTTTCCGCAGATGGCACCAAGTTAGATGATGACATTGAATTAGCTATTGAAGCTGAACTTGAACAGCCGATGGTGTGTGAACCTTCAGAGAAATTAGGTAAAGCACTGCGCATCGAAGATGCGGCGGGTCGTTATATTGAATTTTGTAAGAGTCATCTGCCAAAAAATCTCTCGCTTGCCAATCTTCGAATTGTCTTGGACTGTGCCAACGGCGCTACCTATCACATCGCTCCGAGTGTGTTTCGTGAGCTGGGCGCTGATGTTCATACCATTGCCTGTGCACCAAACGGCCTGAATATCAACGAAAAATGTGGCGCAACACACACCGAAGCACTGCAAGAAGCAGTGGTAGAGCTAGGTGCTGATCTTGGTATTGCTTACGATGGCGATGGTGATCGTGTGATGATGGTTGATCATACAGGTCGGCAAATTGATGGTGATGAAATCATTTATATGATTGCTCGCGCAACTCAAGCCCGTGGCGAACTAAAAGGCGGTGTTGTTGGTACTTTAATGAGCAACATGGGCTTAGAACTAGCGTTGGCTGAGATGGGGATCCCATTTGCCCGCAGTAAAGTCGGTGACCGTTATGTGATGGAAATGCTGGCTGAAAAAGGCTGGCGTATCGGCGGTGAAAACTCAGGGCACGTGTTGAATCTTGATCATGCAGGCACGGGAGATGGCATTATTGCTTCCTTACAAGTGTTGGCGGCAATGTTAGAGTCTGGCATGAATCTAGCGGATTTCTCGCATGGCATGACCAAGCTTCCACAAGTGCTTATCAATGTGAAGTTCGAAAAAGGTTCTACACCACTTGAGAATCACCATGTCAAAGATGTGATCGCTAAAGTTGAGCATGAACTTCATGGTCAAGGCCGCGTGTTAATCCGCAAATCAGGCACTGAACCGTTAATTCGGGTCATGGTGGAAGGTAAAGACGAGACGCAAGTCCGTAGTTATGCTGAGCAAATCGCCACGGCGGTTAAACTTGCTAGTTAATGGTTCAAAAACGCCAGCGTAACGCTGGCGTTTTTTCTGAACAACGCGGACTATCGCTGCTGAATAAAACAACACTTAGTCATGCCAATTCTGTCAATCCATCCCAAAATGCCGAACTAAATCGCTTTCTATACGCTAAAAATTGTACAAGCGGCTTTCGAAATCTGAAAGTCAATATGTAATGCCTTCATCAAGACCAACAGATTTTTACGAAGAACACTTGTCCTAGTCGGTTTGCTTCGTTAAGATCGCCGCGGCTTAAATGAGGAGTTCACATGGCTAAACGGCGCTTAATGGTGGTTGCCAACTGGAAAATGAATGGTGACCTGGCACTGGCTACTACGATGGCCGAGACGCTGTCGGATGTTCAGACTCCTCACGAAATTCTGATCTGCCCCCCTGTAGTATTTCTACATTCATTTCCTAAGAGTTCGGTTTTTCAGCTGGGTGCTCAAAATGTCAGCAGTGAGAAGGCAGGCCCCTTCACAGGAGAAATCAGTGCTGATATGCTTCGCGCCGCTGGGGCAAAATACGTCATTCTCGGCCATAGTGAGCGTCGTTGTTTATTCGGCGAAACTGATGAGATCGTATTAAAAAAGGCAAATGCAGCAATAGCTTGCGGGTTAACTCCTATTCTTTGTTTCGGTGAAACATTAGAAGAAAGACAGCAACAAAAAACCGAGCAAGTTCTTGCGAAGCATTTAGATGCAGTGTATTCTGCGCAGCCTGATTTGCTGGACAAAACAGTCATTGGTTACGAGCCTTATTGGGCCATCGGAACTGGGCTGACAGCAACGCCTGAACAAGCTCAAGACGTTCACGCGTTTATACGCCAGCACATCGCCAAAATTAATAGCGAAGCAGCAGAACAGATTCGCATCATTTATGGTGGAAGTGTTAACGCAGAAAACTGCAGCGCTTTGTTCAGTCAGCCCGATATCGACGGCGGACTTGTTGGCGGAGCAAGCTTAAAACCAACTGAGTTTGCGGCCATTTGCTTAACTGCAAAGGATTAATAAATGTTCTATGAGATTTTAATAGTCCTTTACGTTTTGGTGTCAGCAGCAATTATTTTTTTAGTGCTGATCCAACACGGTAAAGGTGCTGATATGGGCGCATCGTTTGGTGCGGGCGCATCAGCGACAGTGTTTGGTTCACGTGGTACAGGGAATTTCCTTACACGTTCAACCTCTGTATTAGCCGTTGCCTTTTTTACCTTGAGCTTGTTGATTGGTAATTACAATACAGGCAAAGGTGGTCAAAAGAGCCAATTTGAACAAATTTCTGCACCAGCTGCTACTGAAGCTCAGCAAGAGCAACCAGCAACTGAACAGAAGAAAGAAGATGTAGCAAGCAAAGTTCCTGTCGGAAACTAACTCGCTACGACACAGAGTTGATAATGCCGAGATGGTGAAATTGGTATACACGCTACCTTGAGGTGGTAGTGCCCTAGGCGTGCGGGTTCGAGTCCCGCTCTCGGCACCAATTCCAAGCAGCCTGCAAGGCGGTCAGATGAGACCTTAAAACAAGTTGCTGTATAGGGTTTCCCTCTGTACAATGCAACAATTCGGACGCGGGATGGAGCAGCCTGGTAGCTCGTCGGGCTCATAACCCGAAGGTCGTCGGTTCAAATCCGGCTCCCGCAACCAACTTAGTCTGGCAGATTTATGTTGGGTTCCGAAGCGGCGACAGTCGCAACTAGCTTGATAAGGCATCGCCTTACAGAATGTGAAGTCGCCCCGTTATCGGGGCGTTTTTATATCTGGTGTCATGTTGTACTAGTATTCTGGGCTATATGCCCTTTTTTTATTTCTGGAGGTCTCTTTGACTAAACAAGAACAGCGCTTAACCGAGCTGTTAGCGCCCACGGTTGAAGCCAATGGCTTTGAGCTTTTGGGTATTGAATTCTTATCTGCGGGACGTCATTCGACGTTGCGTTTGTATATCGATCACCCAGATGGCATTACCGTCGATAATTGCGCGCTAGTCAGCCGAGAAGTTAGTGCAATCCTTGATGTCGAAGACCCCATTCAAAACGAATACAACTTGGAGGTTTCATCTCCAGGTCTAGATCGTCCTTTATTCACCCCAGCCCATTTTGCAAAAGTCGTGGGTCAAAAAATTGAAGTGAAAATTGCCATTCCTCAGGAAGGCCGTCGTCGTTTCAAAGGGCAGCTACAGGCGATCGAAGATGACATGTTGGTCATCGAAGTGGACGGCAAACAGTATCGTTTGCTTATGGATAACGTAGATAAAGCAAACGTGGTCCCAGTGTTCTAATCACTGGTCCTTTAGTGAGGCAGAAATTATGGCAAAAGAAATATTATTAGTCGTTGATGCGGTCTCGAACGAAAAGTCAGTTCCACGCGAAAAGATTTTCCAAGCTCTCGAGTTCGCGTTAGCCGCAGCCACCAAAAAGAAAAATGAAGGCGATATTGAAGTTCGCGTCAGCATCGATCGTAAAACAGGTGCTTATGAGACATTCCGTCGTTGGTTAGTGATCCCAGACGATCAGCCACAAGAACATCCATTCCGTGAAATTACCTTGTCAGCAGCTCAATATGATGAGCCTGAGTTGCAAGTGGGTGACTATGTGGAAGAAGAGATCGAATCGATCCAATTTGACCGCATCACCACGCAAATGGCCAAGCAAGTCATTGTGCAAAAAGTTCGTGAAGCTGAACGTTCACAAGTGGTTGAAGCTTATATTGACCAAGTCGGTGAGTTAGTCACAGGCGTGGTTAAAAAAGTAAACCGTGAAAGCGTGATCGTTGACTTGGGCAACAATGCTGAAGCGATGTTAGCACGTGAAGAAATGATCCCACGCGAAACATTCCGTCCTGGTGATCGTATTCGCGCCTTATTGTATGCGGTAAATCCTGAAGCGCGTGGTGCTCAGTTATTTTTAAGCCGGACTCGCCCAGAAATGCTGATCGAATTGTTCCGCATCGAAGTGCCTGAAATTGGTGAAGAAATGATTGAGATCCGTGGCGCTGCTCGTGACCCTGGTTCTCGCGCTAAAATCGCGGTGAAAACCAATGACCGCCGGATTGACCCAGTTGGTGCTTGCGTAGGTATGCGTGGTTCACGTGTCCAAGCGGTTTCGAATGAATTGGGTGGTGAGCGTGTTGATATCGTGTTGTTTGACGATAACTCCGCACAGTTCGTCATCAACGCCATGGCGCCAGCAGAAGTTGCGTCGATCATTGTCGACGAAGATTCTCATTCGATGGATATCGCAGTTGAAGATGCGAATTTACCGATGGCCATTGGTCGTGCAGGGCAAAACGTCCGTTTGGCTAGCCAACTGACCAAGTGGGAATTAAATGTCATGTCAGTCTCTGACATGAAGAAAAAGCATCAGGAAGAAACTTCAAAAGTTCTAAATCTGTTCATGGAAGCGTTGGAACTTGACGAAGATTTCGCCGGTGTTCTGGTCGATGAAGGTTTCTCTACGCTAGAAGAAGTTGCCTACGTGCCAGTTGCAGAATTATTAGCAATTGATGGGTTGGATGAAGACACTGTCGAAGAGCTACGTCGCCGTGCAAAAGCAGTGTTAACCACACAGGCTCTTGCTAGCGAAGAATCGTTAGAAGGCGCGCAACCAAGCGAAGCGCTGCTGAATCTGGAAGGCCTGGAAACGCACACGGCTTTTGTTCTCGCCAGCAAAGGTATCACTACGCTGGACGACCTGGCTGAACTGGGTGTCGACGACCTGATTGAAATTGAAAAAATGTCCGAAGACAAAGCGGCAGCATTAATTATGGCCGCGCGTAACATCGTGTGGTTTAACGAGTAGTCGGACAGGCCTACGGAGGAATTCTTTAGATGGCAGAAGTAACCATTGAAAAACTGGCAGGCGATGTTGGCACAACGGTTGATCGTTTAGTGCAACAATTCGCCGACGCTGGCATATCGAAACATGCCGGCCAAATGGTCAGTGAAGATGAAAAACGTGCATTGCTTGAGCATTTAAGCAAGCAGCACGGCGGTTCTACAAGTGAGCCGTCTCGCTTGACTTTGAAACGCAAAGAAAAAACAACCTTAAGCGTCAGTGGCGGTGCAGGTCGCAATCGTGAAATTCAAGTGGAAGTTCGTAAGCAAAAAACTTACGTCAAACGTCCACTTGTTGATGATGAGGCATCTCGTGCAGCTGAAGAAGCGCGTTTAGCCGAAGAGAAAGCACAAGAAGAAGCACGGTTAGAAGCAGAACGTATTGCGGCTGAAAAACGTGCAAAAGAAGATGCCGAGCGTAAAGCGGCGGATGCAGAACGTAAAGCTGCAGAAGCGAAAAAACGTGAAGCTGAACGTGCACAACTTGCCAAAGATGATCCGGAAGAAGCTGCTCGTCGTGCCGCGAAAGAAGAAGCGCGTCGCGAAGCTGAGCGGATTAAAGCGCAGCAAGATGCTGAGCGTCTGCGTAAGCTAGAACTCGAAGCGCAACGTCAAGCTGAAGAAGCGCGCCGTTTAGCAGAAGAGAACGCCGAGCGTTGGTCACGAGCGGATGAACCGGTTGACCAAGGTGATTATCACATGACGAGTAATGCTTACGCGAAACAAGCGGAAGACGAAGAAGATACTCGTGATGAGCGCGGCGGTCGTCGTGGTGCGAAAAAAGCACCTGTGGCCAAAGCCAAGAAAAAAGATGATGACGACCGCGACGCATTCAACCGCGCCAACCGTCATAAGAAGAAAAAAGCGCCAAGCAGCATGCAGCATGGTTTTAATAAGCCAGCACAGCCTGTGGAGCGTGAAGTGAAGATCGGTGAAACCATTACTGTGGCAGAACTTGCTGCCAAGATGGCGGTAAAAGCCTCTGAAGTGATCAAGGTGATGATGAAGATGGGCGCTATGGCCACCATCAACCAAGTCATCGATCAAGAAACCGCCGCCATTGTCTGTGAAGAAATGGGTCACAAATTCACACTGACTCGTGAAAACGAATTAGAAGAAACCGTGATGGCCGACCGTGCTGGTGACGGCGCGTTAGAACCGCGTGCGCCAGTCGTTACCGTGATGGGTCACGTTGACCATGGTAAAACATCGCTGTTGGACTATATCCGTAAAGCGAAAGTTGCTGCAGGCGAAGCCGGTGGTATTACTCAGCATATCGGTGCGTACCACGTAGAAACTGACCGTGGCATGATCACCTTCTTGGATACTCCTGGTCACGCCGCGTTCACATCGATGCGTGCTCGTGGTGCCAAGGCTACCGACATCGTCGTTCTGGTTGTTGCTGCCGATGACGGCGTGATGCCACAAACAAAAGAAGCAATCCAACATGCCAAAGCGGCGAATGTGCCGATGGTTGTTGCGGTTAATAAAATCGATAAACCAGACGCAGATCCAGATCGCGTTCGCAACGAACTGTCACAGTTTGGCGTTATTTCTGAAGACTGGGGTGGTGATACACAATTCGTCCAAGTGTCAGCGAAAACGGGCTTAGGTATCGATGACCTGTTGGATTCTCTGTTAGTTCAAGCTGAATTGTTAGAATTGACAGCAGTCCGTCAAGGGATGGCGCGTGGCGTGGTGATTGAATCTCGCTTGGATAAAGGTCGTGGTCCAGTTGCATCGGTATTGGTGCAAGAAGGTACTTTGGTGCAAGGCGATATCATCCTGTGTGGTCTGGAATACGGTCGTGTTCGAGCCATGCGTGATGAAAATGGTCGTGAAATCAAAGTGGCTGGCCCGTCAATTCCAGTTGAAGTGTTAGGCTTATCTGGTGTTCCTGCTGCAGGCGACGAGATGACGGTTGTCAAAGACGAGCGTAAGGCACGTGAAGTTGCCTTGTATCGTCAAGGTAAATTCCGTGACGTCAAACTGGCGCGTCAACAGAAAGCGAAACTGGAAAACATGTTCGCCAACATGGCTGAAGGTGATGTCTCTGAACTGAACATCGTTCTGAAAGCTGACGTACAAGGTTCGGTGGAAGCAATCAGTGACTCGTTGATGAAACTGTCGACTGAGGAAGTGAAAGTCAAAATCATCGGTTCTGGTGTCGGTGGTATTACCGAGACCGACGCGACCTTGGCTGCCGCCTCGTCCGCTATTGTCATCGGCTTTAACGTCCGTGCCGAAGCATCTGCCCGTAAGATCATCGAAGATGAAAACTTGGATCTGCGTTACTACAGCATTATTTACGAGCTGTTAGACGAAGTGAAAGCTGCGATGACCGGTATGTTGGCGCCAGAGTTTAAACAACAAATCATTGGTTTGGCTCAGGTCCGTGACGTGTTCCGCTCACCGAAATTCGGCGCCATCGCAGGTTGTATGGTCACTGAAGGTATCGTTAAACGGAACGCGCCAATCCGCGTGTTGCGTGACAACGTGGTGATCTACGAAGGCGAGTTGGAATCGCTGCGTCGCTTTAAAGATGACGTTAGTGAAGTCCGCATGGGCTTTGAATGTGGTATCGGTGTGAAGAACTACAACGATGTCCGTGAAGGCGACCAGATCGAAGTCTTCGAAGTTATTCAGGTTGAACGTACACTGTAATTCTCTGAATTTTTTAGGAAATAATTGAAGCAGGGGCCAGCGGCCCCTGTTTGTTTCTGCAAAAGGTGACCTTATGCATAAAGAATTTGGCCGTGACAGTCGGCTTGCACAGCAGATCCAGCAAGAAATGGCGCTGATCCTGCAACGTGAAATAAAAGACCCTCGCTTGCATCGTATGATCACAGTATCCGATGTGGAGGTTAGTAAGGACTTATCCCACGCCAAGGTGTATGTAACCTTTTTGGGATTGGACAGTGACAAGGTCGATTTGAATCTGACGATCCTCAATGATGCCAGTGGGTATATTCGCTCCTTGATTGCCAAACGAATCCAAACTCGTATTGTGCCGACCGTGCGGTTTTATTTTGACAAGTCCCTGGATGAGGGCATCCGCATGGCGAATTTAGTGGAATCTGTGCGTAAAACTGACGACAAAAAACGTATTGATTCTGGCCAAGAGCCTGACCGTAAAACGACAAGTACCCAGGACGAAGAAGAGTAATGGCCAAACGACCAGTCGATGGAATTTTCCTGCTCGACAAGCCGCTTGAAGTGTCGAGCAACGGCATTTTGCAACGAGTGCGTTGGTTGTTTCAAGCCGAGAAGGCTGGCCATACCGGAGCTTTGGATCCATTGGCTTCTGGACTTTTACCGATTTGTTTTGGTGAAGCGACCAAATTCAGTCAGTTTTTGCTGGATACAGACAAGACCTATGAAGTGTCTGCTCGGTTTGGTGTGCGCACCGATACCAGCGATGCGGCAGGGGAAGTGATTAGCGAGCGGCCCATCGATTTCACCTTAGCTGATTTACAAGCGCATGTCCTTAAGATGACTGGCCCGCAGTTGCAAGTCCCAACGATGTTTTCGGCGTTGAAGTATCAAGGGCAACCGTTGTACAAATACGCGCGCCAAGGCATTACGGTGCCGCGTGAAGCTCGTCCAATTACCATCTTTCGGTTTGATTTGCTTGACTTCGATGGTCAGGATGCGCGCTTTGTCGTGCATTGTTCCAAAGGAACCTACATTCGAACTCTGATTGACGATTTGGGGGAAGCCTTAGGCTGCGGTGCTTTTGTTAGTGCATTGCATCGCGTGCACGTTGGACCATTTCATGCCACACAAATGCATAAAGTCGAGGTACTGGAGCCACTTAATGCCCGTGGTGATTTTGCAGCGCTCGATGCTTATCTGTTACCGATGGATTTTGCCCTAGAAGGATTACCTCGAGTTGAGCTTGACTTGGTGCAGCAACAACGGTTGATGCATGGCCAAACCGTCGTGTTAACTAGTCAGATAGAGCAGCAGCTTGGCGTAAACTTTGCTGCCGATGCGATAAAACTGTATCAAGACGGCAAATTTTTCGGTATTGCCAAAGCTGAGGATGGCGAGTTAAAAGTACGTCGGCTGCTGAACACGCAAAAAGGCGACAGTGCTTCTTGCTAATTTGTCAGTGCGTGGTATTATGCGCGCTCTTTTTTGGTTATTGGCTGGATTAGTGGCCGGCAATAACTCTTATTAATATCCTGGAGGATACTATGTCACTAACTACTGCAGAAAAAGCAAAAATCCTGGCCGACTTCGGTTTAGCAGCAAACGATTCTGGTTCACCAGAAGTTCAAGTTGCTCTGTTAACTGGTTCAATCAACAAATTACAACCACACTTCGCTGAACACAAACACGATTTCCACTCACGTCGTGGTCTGCTGCGTATGGTTTCTCAACGTCGTAAACTGTTGGATTATTTAAAGCGTAAAGATGCAGCTCGTTACGCAACTCTGATTGAGCGTTTAGGCCTGCGTCGTTAATTACGACCCTGGATTTAAAAAAGGAGCTTTATGCTCCTTTTTTGTTTTTAGAGGTACTAATGTGGCAGCACGAGCCTGGAACCATGCTAATCCATTTCTACGAGTGAAGGTCGTTGCCCATTCGCCCGTTGCCTACGACAACACATCACCTGACCAAAGACAGCTAGGTTAGATCCTTATCCCCGTGCAATTTCATAAAAAGCCGCTAATTTATACGTTTTTTTCGACGTGATAGTGGTGCATGTTCTATCTTTTCAGCCTATGGAGCAGCTATACTGTTCGCGCAAAAAGAACCAAAAATTCCCCGCGTCGTGGCCCGCCCGGTGCCAGCAATAACGCGACATCAAGAAAGGAAAAATATCACGTGAATCCAATCGTAAAATCATTCCAGTTTGGCCAACATACAGTAACTTTGGAAACCGGCGTCATTGCTCGTCAAGCAGACGGAGCAGTATTGGCCAGCATGGGTGATACCTCTGTTTTAGTTACTGTAGTCGGTAAAAAAGAACCAAAACCAGGTCAAGATTTCTTCCCATTAACGGTAAACTACCAAGAAAAAATGTATGCGGCAGGCCGCATTCCAGGTGGTTTCTTCAAGCGTGAAGGCCGTCCATCTGAAGGCGAAACACTGATTTCTCGTCTGATTGACCGCCCAATTCGTCCGCTGTTCCCAGAAGGCTTCACTAACGAAGTTCAAGTCATCGCGACCGTGGTATCAGTTCAACCAGAAATTCAACCAGATATTATTTCAATTCTGGGTACGTCAGCTGCGCTGGCCATTTCTGGCATCCCATTTAGTGGTCCATTAGGTGCTGCCCGTGTTGGTTATATCAATGACCAATATGTATTGAACCCGTCAGAAGACGAGCTGAAAACTTCAAAATTAGATTTAGTGGTTGCAGGTACCAAAAACGCCGTATTAATGGTTGAATCTGAAGCTGAAGTATTGGCTGAAGATGTGATGTTAGGTGCCGTTGTTTATGGTCACGAGCAGATGCAAGCGGCGATCAATGCCATTGCTGAATTTGCTGCTGAAGCCGGTAAACCAGCGTGGAAGTGGGTTGCTCCAGCCAAAAACGATACATTAATCGCGCGTATCGCAGAATTAGCGTCTGCTGATGTTGGTGCTGCGTACCGCATCACTGAAAAGGCAAAACGTTATGAACGTATCGGCGAAATCAAATCTGCTGTCATTGCCCAATTAAAAGCTGAATTAGCGGAAGGCGCGTCACTGAACGAAACGGAAGCAGGCGAGATTTTCCACAATTTAGAATCACAAATCGTGCGTAGCCGCATCATTGCAGGTGAGCCACGTATCGACGGCCGTGATCCAGAAATGATCCGTGCCTTGTCTGTTGCTACAGGCCTGCTGCCACGTACTCACGGCTCTGCGCTGTTCACGCGTGGTGAAACACAAGCGCTGGTGACTTGTACTTTAGGTACAGCTCGCGACGCGCAAACCGTTGATGATCTGCTGTCAGACAAGACAGACACCTTCTTGTTCCACTACAACTTCCCTCCATTCTCTGTTGGTGAAACAGGCATGGTCGGTTCGCCAAAACGTCGTGAAATCGGTCACGGTCGTTTAGCTAAACGTGGTGTACAAGCGGTTATGCCAGAATTCGATACCTTCCCGTACACAGTACGTATGGTATCTGAAATCACTGAATCAAACGGTTCAAGCTCTATGGCGTCTGTTTGTGGTTCATCACTGGCATTAATGGATGCGGGTGTGCCAATCAAGGCTTCTGTTGCTGGTATCGCGATGGGCTTGGTGTTAGAAGGCGATAAATTCGTCGTTCTGTCAGACATCTTAGGCGATGAAGACCATTTAGGTGACATGGACTTTAAAGTGGCGGGTACCACCGCCGGTATCACTGCGCTGCAAATGGATATCAAGATTGAAGGTATCACCCCTGAAATCATGAAAATCGCGTTAAAACAAGCCAAAGCGGCTCGTTTGCACATTTTGAACGTGATGGATTCAGCCATCAGCACACACCGTCCAGACCTCTCAGAGCATGCGCCACGTATCTACACTCTGAATATCAATCCAGAGAAGATCCGTGACGTGATCGGTAAAGGCGGTGCAGTGATCCGTCAAATCACGGAAGAATCAGGCACGCAAATCGAAATCGAAGATGACGGTACTGTCAAAATTGCTGCGACGAACTCGAAACAAGCGAACATCGCGATCGCTCGTATCGAAGCGATCACGGCAGAAATCGAAGTTGGCCAAGTGTACGAAGGTGATGTAGTTCGTATCGTTGATTTCGGTGCATTTGTGAACGTGTTGCCAGGCAAAGACGGTTTGGTTCACATCTCTCAAATCTCTGAAGAGCGTGTAAACAACGTGGCAGATTACCTGCAAGTTGGCCAAAAAGTGAAAGTGAAGGTGTTGGAAGTGGACAAGCAAGGTCGTGTTCGCTTAAGCATCAAAGAAGCGACGGCCAAGCCAGAAGCTGCGAATGCAACTGAAGCTTAAGCCTCGTTTAGTCCTCGCCCTGTGCATCTGCGCAGGGTTAGCGGCTTGCCAATCAACACCAGCGCATGACGCTGGTGTTGGTGCAATTGGGGTATTAAAGGAAAATCCAGCGCAACCAGAACCGCTTGAGATCCCCCTACAAACGGAAATCGCGATTGCTCGCACCACAGAGATGCTAAGCAATGCGGGGATTCCAAATCTTGAGCGTGCCCGTTTGTTTTATGATCGTGGTGTGCTGTATGACAGCGTAGGTCTACATGCGTTAGCGCGTTTGGATATTACTCGTGCACTGAAGCTCAAACCGGATCTGGCGGACGCCTATAACTTTGTCGGAATTCACCAGACCTTAGCGGGTGATTTTGACCAAGCCTATGAATCCTTTGATGCGACGTTAGAGCTCAACCCTGATTATCAATTTGCCTACCTCAATCGCGCCATTGCGTTTTTGTACGATGGCAAGACCGACTTGGCGATCAGTGATTTTGAGGCTTTTCAGCGCTTTGATCCAAAAGATAGCTACCGTGCGTTATGGCGATACATTGGCGATCATGCGAAATCACCTGAACTTGCAAAACAGCATTTATTAGCCTCACAGGCTGAGCTGTCCCAAAGCCAATGGGCACGGCATGTGGTGGCTTTTTATTTGGGGCAGATCTCTGAGCAACAGTTGATCAGCAAAGCCAGTTCAGATGTAGAGTCGCCAAAACAGTTAGCAGAGCAACTTTGCGAGCTGTATTTCTATCTTGCTAAATGGCATGCCATGCAACGTCAGCCGACTCAGGCCGCGGATTATTTCAAGTTGGCGCTGAGTACCAATGTTTATGAGTTTGTTGAACACCGTTATGCACGGATTGAGTTGCAACTGCTGCGGATGTTGGTTGTGGATCACCACGATGCCCCTTAGCGTTTATTCTTTGTTAAAGAAGCCAGCTTGCTGGCTTTTTTTATCGATGCTGATAGGCTGCCAGCCACCATCGGAAACGGTACCTGGTGCATTAAGTTATCAGCAAGCTCAACAAGCCGAACAACGACAGTTAACAAGCCAAGCCTATGATTTATATCGTCAAGCGTCGCTTTTGGGGTATGACGCGGCTATTGCTCCGACCATTCGGCTGGCAAAACGTCAAGCTACTACCGCCCAGCAACTTCCAGCGTGGTTTCAACGACTACCTACAGCGTCAAGCAAGGCTGCTGCAGCGGAGTTATTGGGCTATTGGGATGAGTTGCCACTGACAATGCGTGAGCAAGCTGTCGCGCGATTCAAACCACTTGGGATGCATCATTCGGTCACACTTGATGGCTGTGTTGCCGTCGTACAGCCGGTGTTATCCGATCAGCGCAGTGTCGAGCGATGGCAGTTTTTATCAGCGCTATGGCCTAAGCAACCGCTTGCTGGTGTTGGTCTTTGCTTTGCAAAGCCGCTGTTGGTCGATTATCGAGCGTTAAATTGCAGTCAAGTGGGTCGGTTGCAATGTAATTCACAGCCATTAGAGCCGCTGGCATTATCGATCAACCACCGGCTTTGGTTATTGTTGGCAGGCGAGGGCGGTGCAAATTATCAGCATGGGCTGGTGAGTGCTCCCGTGAATGCCGATTGGGGCTTGTTGAGCCATGAACTGAGCCATGCCATGGGCTTTTTGGACGAATATCCGCTCTCTGAAGCGGTTGCCAGAACGGTTTGTCAGCCAGGGACACTGAGCAGTAATGTGTTGTTTGCAAAAGAAGATGTGCAGCGTTTTGCCAAGCATTTCGCACTGCAACAGCATGAGATCACCTTGACTGAAATTGAGACATGTCGTCAGATTGGTTTAGCGGCATGGCGCCCCGTTGCGGCCACCACCAATTTACAACACCATGAATATCCGCTGCCTAAGCTCTACCTCACCGTGATGGCGCAACAACTGCGGCAGATAGAGCTTGCTCCTATTCATTATCTGTTGGCGATGAAAGCAAAAGAGCGTGGTGATTTACAACGATTTGAGCAATTGATGCTGCAGGCGGTAAACCTAGGCTACACGCCCGCGCTGTCACAGATTAAGAGTGAGCGTAGTTTGACAGCTCGCTGAGCTCACGAGATAACAAATCGGCATCTCCCAAATTCAATTCCAATAAACGGCGGAGATGGCTTGCACTGTCGATATCGATGCGCTCACAGCGCAATCCGATGCTGGTTTGGTGGACGTGCGCGACGGTCACTTCCATCACCAGTTCTAAATCGGATTGGGCAAGCTTAAACGTCAGCACCGCTTGGCTGCCGACATCGCCGGACCAGTCCGATGGCCGACTGATCAGGGCACCTTTGAGCGATAAATCGAGCACTTGTGTGTTGAATTCCACGTGTTGTTGTGCAAGTGAGGCTTCGCTACTAAAAAGAATTCGGCTGAAGCGGCGATTGTCCATGATCTCATCCTCTGGATTTTTTACAAGCATAGGCGTTTTTGCTTAAAAAAAACAGCGTGTTATCGATCCGAATAAAAACGCCAGCGCGAGGCTGGCGTATTTAAATGTGGTCAACGCTTAGCCTTTGTAATGGCTGACGATGTCTTCCCCAGCAGCTTGGCGGTCGGCGTGATAGCTCGAACGCACGAAAGGACCTGCAGCAACATGTTTAAAGCCCATTTCATAGCCCAAGCGCGAGATCTCATCGAACTCGGCCGGAGAGACGTAACGACGAACTGGCAAATGGTGCTTACTTGGTTGTAAGTATTGGCCAACGGTCAGCATATCCACGTTGTGCGCGCGTAAATCACGCATCACGTCTAGGATCTCTTCCGTCGTTTCCCCCAAACCGACCATTAAGCCTGATTTGGTTGGGATACTTGGGTGCATCTCTTTAAAGCGCTTTAACAGCTCCAGTGACCATTTGTAATCCGCACCCGGCCGTGCCAATTTGTACAGCCGTGGTGCCGTTTCCAAATTGTGGTTAAACACATCCGGTGGTGATACTTGCAGGATATTCAGTGCTGTATCCATCCGGCCACGGAAGTCTGGCACCAAGGTTTCGATTTGAATACTGGGGCTTTCGCGGCGAATAGCGCTGATACAATCGACAAAATGCTGTGCGCCGCCATCCCGTAAATCGTCTCGGTCTACGGAGGTGATCACCACATACTTCAGCTTCATATCCTTGATAGTCAGCGCTAATTTTTCAGGCTCTTCTGCGCTAGGTGGCAACGGACGGCCATGTGCGACGTCGCAGAATGGGCAGCGACGGGTACAGATAGCACCCAAAATCATAAAGGTGGCAGTCCCGTGGTTAAAACATTCGGCAAGGTTAGGGCAGGACGCTTCCTCACATACCGAGTGCAGCCCATGCTTGCGCATCGCACCTTTGATTTCATCAATACGTTCAGAGCTGCGCGGTAATTTAATTTTTAACCATTCTGGTTTGCGAAGCATTTCGGCAGGTTCTGTCGGTAACACTTTTACCGGGATCAGCGCCATTTTTTCAGCGTCACGTAGTTTAACGCCTGGCTCCATACGGGCAGATTTAGTCATGCTGTGAAAACCCTGTGTGAAATTGAACGTCTGTTGCATCGAGCAGACGAATAAATTGTTGTGCCAGCGTTTGTTTTGCTTGGTCCATCGTCATGGGGCCACCAAGCGCGCTGGTCTGTGTCATTTCCATGCCGGCATAGCCGCACGGATTAATTCGTTTAAACGGCGATAAATCCATCGCCACGTTCAGAGCTAAGCCATGGAAGGTGCAGCCTTTGCGGACACGAAGACCCAGCGAGGCGACCTTTCTTTCGTCGTGATAGACGCCAGGGGCATCAGCCTTGGCATACACAGTGACGCCATGGGCGCCTAAGGTGTCGATAATGGCTTGTTCAATCAAGGTGACGAGAGCCCGCACGCCAACATTGCGTCGTTTGATATTAAGCAGCACATAGGCAACTAGCTGCCCCGGACCGTGGTACGTGACTTGACCACCGCGGTCCACTTGCACCACTGGAATATCACCAGGAAATAACAGATGTTCTGCTTTACCGGCTTGGCCTTGGGTAAACACTGCGGGGTGTTCGAGTAACCAAATCTCATCAATGACAGCATCATCACGCTGGTCGGTAAACTGCTGCATCCGTTGCCAAGTATCTTGGTAGTCCACCAAGCCTAGGTCACGAATAATTAACGATGATGCTATCGACACGCTGAAATCCTCGAGTTACAGAACGTAACGAACCAATTCTAGTTTGCCAAGTTCGGTGTAGAGCAGTTCGATATGTTCTTTACTGGTGACAGTGACTTTCACTGCAACGGAATGGTAATTGCCTTTGCTCGACGGCTTCACCGTCGGTGCGTAATCATTTGGCCCGGCATGAATGTGTAAAGTACTGATGATTTGCGGAATTAGATCATCGTGGGCGAGGCCCATCACCTTAAACGTCAGGCTACATGGGAACTGTAATAACTCATCAAATTTGGTGTCTTTAACCACTTGAACCATGGTAATACTCCTCGGTGCATGGCAAAAAAAACGGCCGCCATGATAACAAAAAGCCCGACGCTTGTCGGGACTTTTGCACAAATTCAGCAAAAAGCGTGCTGTTTATTGCAGCTTCATTTTTACATAATCGACCAATTTGCCGAAAATGCCTGCTTCTTCAATATCTTCCAACGCGACTAATGGAAATTCAGCCACATCTTCATCTTTGAGTTTTAAAAACACCTTACCAACCACTTGACCCTTTTGGATTGGCGCTACCAATTCATGGTCCAGTTTGAAATCGGCTTTTAAATTCTTCTTTTGACCACGTTGCAAGGTGATTGGCGTATGTTCGGCCACCCCTAAACTGATCATTTCTTTGGCGCCCATCCAGACGCGTTGTTCGGCGAATTGTTCACCGGCCTTGTATGGGGCGAAGGTTTCGAAGAATCGAAAACCGTAGGTTAATAATTTCTTATTTTCTGCTTCGCGTGTTTTGGCGCTGTCTGTGCCCATCACCACCGAAATCAAACGCATACCATCTTTCGTGGCTGATGCAACTAGGCTATAGCCGGCTTCTGAAGTATGGCCTGTTTTAATACCATCGACATTCAGGCTGGTATCCCATAACAAACCGTTACGGTTGTATTGTTTGATGCCGTTAAACACAAATTCTTTTTGCGCATACACCGCATACTCGTCCGGCACATCGCGAATAAGCGCTTGGGATAACTTCGCCATATCGCGAGGAGTTGTGCGCTGTGACTCATCTGGTAGTCCATGCACATTGACATAATGGGTATCGTTCATGCCTAACCGTTTGGCGTGGGCATTCATCAATTCAACAAAAGCGCCTTCAGTACCCGCGATATGTTCAGCCATCGCCACACAGGCATCGTTACCGGATTGAATAATAATGCCGCGGTTTAACTCTGCTACAGGGACAGTGGCACCAACTTCGATAAACATCTTTGAGGAGTCATCGTATTGCTTCGCCCAGGCGTTTTCGGAAATGGTGACCATATCGGTCAATTTGACGTTGCCATTTTTAACTTCAGTGCCAATGACATAAGACGTCATGATTTTGGTCAGGCTCGCAGGGGCTAACTTGTCATCGGCTCGGCCTTCCGCTAGGACTTTACCTGTATCGTAATCGATCAGGATGTAGCCTTTTGCGCTGACTTCTGGCGGTTGAGGCGTTAATTGAATTTCTTCTGCAGCAAGCGAAAAAGCGACGCAGGAAAAGGCGCTGACGAAAAGAAGACGACGATATTGACTCATAACTAAGGTCTCTGCGTTTAAAAAGTTAACTACAATTTTTCTTGTTTTGAATGTAAGCGCTCGGGTATGGACCGGCCTTGAGTTGCTCTAACAACTCCGCGGCTTTGGCTCCCTGCAATGGCCCCGCGAGCAAGCGGAACAAGCCATTGACCGCTTCTACTTTGATAGGAACAGACCACTGCTCTGTAACTTCGTTCCCTAAACGTTGCACTTTTGCTTGATCACTACTGGCAACTAATTGCACAAAACAGCTGCCAGCACCGCGAGGAGCCGGACTTGACGCTCGAACTGCTGGTTTGGGCGCAGGGGTTGAATCACCAAAATCGAATTCTGCGGGCCGCTCGACACCGGTACTGCTTGAGCCAAGTGACGGCAACGGTTCGCTGGCAGATAGCCGCGTTGGTGCATTATTGACGCTGCTACGCATATCAAAGTTGTCCGGTTTTGCAAGGCTTCCAGTGATCACGTCTTGGTTGGCCATGGCGGGTGACGCCAGCAACTCGACTCGAACACGGCCAGTGCCGCCTGGGAAAATGCCAAGTTTGTAGGCTGCTGCGTAGGATAAATCCATAATCCGATCATCATGGAAAGGCCCACGATCGTTGACCCGAACCACGGCGGTTTTACCATTTTGCAAGTTGGTCACTTGCACATAAGACGGCAACGGCAAGGTTTTATGTGCCGCTGTCATGGAAAAAACGTTATAGCTTTCGCCATTTGACGTTAGATGGCCATGGAACTTATTGCCATACCACGAGGCGATGCCTTCCTCGGAATATTCCATGATATCCAATCGCGGTGAATAATCGACGCCGTAAATATTGTACGGTTTATTTCCGCCACGACTGAGAGGTTCGATGTTGACATCAGGGTCTTGCATCTCTTGTTCAGTTGGCCGACGCATCGGGATGCTGTCTTTATCTTGCGAGTAACGCCCAGCATTTGGATCGGGGTAACCTTCGGCCGTGGTACTACGATCTGGCGCTGATGAACAGGCCGCGAGGGTGATGGCGAGGCTTACCAGAGAAATCTTCAGGCTGTGCTGTGCAGCCCGATACTGCATAATAGTCATGATGGTTTCGCTAACATCCGTTTGTGGGTGCTGATAGACATTAAAATGCCAAAGCCAGCAAGAAGAGTCACCAACGAAGTACCGCCGTAACTAACCAATGGCAGCGGGACTCCGACCACCGGCAGAATACCAGATACCATGCCCATGTTGACAAAAACATACACAAAAAAGGTCAACGAAATACTGCCAGCAAGCAGTTTGCTGTAGTTATCTTGAGCATTGGCGGCGATGACGAGGCCGCGGCCGATGATAAACAGATAAATCGCTAATAAACCAATCGAGCCCATCAAGCCAAATTCTTCGGAGTACACCGCGAAAATAAAATCGGTGTGGCGCTCGGGAATAAACTCCAATTGCGATTGAGTTCCTTGCATCCAGCCTTTGCCTTCGATACCGCCAGAGCCAATGGCTATTTTCGATTGGATAATGTGGTAGCCTTTACCCAGTGGGTCTCGTTCGGCATCAAACAAAGTGAGCACCCGCTGCCGCTGATAATCATGCATCAAGTAAGTCCAATGCAGCGGAATAAAAGCACCAAGGAGCACACCTAAGACGGCAATGATTTTCCAACTCATGCCACTTAAAAATATGACAAATAAGCCCGCGACCGCCACCAAGATGGATGTTCCCAAGTCGGGCTGTTTGGCAATTAATAAGGTAGGCACCATTGCGATCGCAAAGGCGATCAGCACGTGTTTAATCCGAGCAGGCAAGGGATGACCGGCCATGTACCAGGCCACCGCCATGGGCAATGCCAGTTTCATAATTTCTGACGGTTGGAATTTAGTAAAACCCAAATTTAGCCAGCGAGTAGCCCCTTTGGCGGTGTAACCAAACAACTCCACCAGGATCAGAAAAAACACCCCCGCGACATACAGCGGTATACTCCAATGTTGGTAGGTTTTGGGGTTGATCTGCGCTAACCCAAACATCACAAACAGCGCAAACACCAAGCGAGCGGCTTGCGCTTCCAGCATTTCTAAATTTTGGCCATCCGCGCTGTACAACGTGATGAGGGCGACGACCATCAACAGCAGCAGGGAGAAAAACAGCGGTACATCAATATGCCAGCGTGTCCAACGCGACACCGATTGTTGCATGGTCATTCAGCATCTCCTTGAGCGCGTTGCTGTGAACTACCCGCAGGTTGGACCGCCGCAGGGGACGGTGGATTGGTTGAGTCTGCCGCATCGTTTGACTCGGTCGCGGGTTCGTCACCCACTTGAGGTGCAGGCACTTCGACTGGATCTGACGTTGTCGCATCGGTGTTTTGCGGTGCGCGTGGGTCGCCAGTTTGCATCTCATCATCCTCTGTTTCACTCAGCGCAGGGGCTGTAGTTGCAGCGGGGGGAGGGGGGGTGTCGACGGCTCTTGCCTCGACAGTATTTGCTTCGATAGTATTTGGTTGCGCGCTTGTAGCGGCAGGCACTGGAGTGCTTGAAGCTGCAGGGCCTGGGGTGACCGGTGTTGGCGCAGGTTGTGCCGCTGGCGTGGTCAGCGCACGTAATTTGGCCGCCGCTTTTTCTGCTTTTTCAGCCTCGGCTTCGGCCGCATATCGAGCTTCGCGCTCAACCAGAGCCTTTGCTCGTTCCGCTTGCTGTTTGGCCATAGCGACACGGTCTGGAATTTGCGGGTTGTTGTACTGCTCAGAGAAATAATAATCCATCACCTGCCGCGCCACTGGTGCTGCGTTTGAACCACCACCACCGGCATTTTCTAGGATCACGGACACGACAATCTCAGGGTTATCGTAAGGCGCGAAGCCAATAAATAAGGCATTATCGCGATGACGTTCATCAATTGCGTGAGCATTATATTTTTGGCCAGCGGCAATGTTGATGACTTGGGCGGTACCTGTTTTACCTGCTGGGTTAAAGGTTGCGCCTAAAAACGCGCCATGCGCCGTACCACCATCGTTTTGCGCGGTGCGCCGCATCGCTTCACGTGCGATGGTCCAGTTGTTTGGATTAACCACGTCGACGGCTTGTTCTGAGGGCACTAGCAAGGATTGACGACCGGTGTTATTGCGAAAGCTCTCACCAAGGCGAGGCGTGATGCGAGCGCCATTATTAATCAGGGTGGCGGTGGTGATCGCCAGTTGCAGCGGTGTTGATTGCCAGAAGCCTTGGCCGATGCCGATGTTAATAGTGTCGCCTGGCCCCCAATTCTGCTTACGACGCGCCTTTTTCCACTCCCGACTTGGCATTAAGCCTGTGGTTTCTTCATAGATATCAATACCGCTGGCTCGTCCATAACCGACTTTCTTCATGAAGTCGTGGATACGGTCGACCCCCATTTTGTAGGCTAAATCGTAAAAATAGGTATCACAACTTTTGATAATGCCCGTGTATACGTCGACATAACCGTGTCCCCATTTGATATGGTCACGCCAAGGCCGGCTGACATTCGGTAGCCGATAAAAGCCCGGATCGGGAATACGTGTGCCTTCGGTGATCAAGCCTTGCTCTAAACCGGCCACCGCCATTAGTGGCTTTACCGTCGATGCCGGCGGATAGACACCTTGGGTCATGCGATTGACCAAGGGGCGATCCGGTGAATTTAATAACATGCGGTAGTCTTTTCCACGAATACCATGCACGAATAGGTTAGGGTCATACGAGGGGTTCGAATAAAACGCCAAAATGGCTCCCGTTTTGGGCTCCATCGCGACAATAGCACCACGGCGTTCGCCGAGAATTTCTTGGGCTTTGAGTTGCAAGCCCAAATCGAGGGTCAAATACAGGTCATCACCAGAGATCGCCGGCTGCTCATGTAAGATCCGGATCACGCGGCCGCGGTTGTTGACTTCAACTTCTTGATAACCAACGTTGCCGTGCAGCTTGTCTTCGTAGAATTTCTCAACACCCACTTTGCCTATGTCGCGAGTCGCAGCATAATTGGCACTGATACCCAGCTCATCGAGCTTTTTGTATTCTTTTTCGTTGATTTTACCGATGTAACCCAATGCGTGCGTTAACACGTCGCCATACGGATAAAAACGTGTCAAACGAGCTTCCAGTGCAGCACCTTTGAGCTTGTGCATATGCACGGCAAGTTTGGCGACTTCTTCTTCAGTCAGCTGTTCTTTTAAGGCAATGCTTTTAAAGCGCCGTTGCTGTTTGACTTCTTTAAAAAACGCCTGTTGTTGCTCAGGCGTGATCTCAATTAAATTCGCGATCGCGGCGACTGTTTGTTTTAGATCATCGGTTTGTTCAGGCACAATTTCAATCGAATGCACCGGCGCATTTTCAGCCAGCAAATTGCCGCGCCGGTCGAAGATCATGCCGCGGTTCGGTGAAATGGGGAGCAGCTTAATACGGTTGCCGTCGGCGCGGGTCGAGTACTCTTCAAACCGGACGACTTGTAGATAGTACAAATTGCCAAGCAAGATACAAAAACACAGCACGACAAAACAAAACGAGAAGATGGCGCGATTATTAAAAATGCGACTTTCTTCGGCGGCGTCGGCTATGGCGGTATGGCGGCGTTTAATCATTATTCGCGATGGTATGGATGGTTCGTACTGATACTCCAAGCACGATACAAACTTTCAGCCAACACCACACGCACCAGCGGGTGGGGCAAGGTTAATGCGGACAACGACCATTTTGCTTCGCTAGCGGCGATGCAAGCCGGTGCAAGTCCTTCGGGACCACCGATAAACAAGCACACATCACGACCATCGAGTTGCCATTGTTCCAATTTCTGAGCCAGTTGTGGTGAACTCCAATTGCCACCTTCAACTTCTAAGGTCACGATACGGGCGCCTTTTGGCACCGCGGCTAGCATTTTTTCGCCTTCTTGCTCAAGGATGCGTTTGATGTCGGCATTTTTACCACGTTTGCCTGCCGGGATCTCTATCAGTTCGAGCGGCATATCGCGCGGAAAACGTCGGGCATATTCGTCATAGCCGGTGGTGACCCACGCAGGCATTTTTTGTCCCACAGCAATAATAAATAGCTTCATCTCACGCGGCCCATAGTTTTTCTAATTGGTAGTGCTGGCGGTATTCTTCAAGCATCACATGCACAACCACATCGCCTAAATCAATCAGCACCCAATCCCCATGACGTTCACCTTCGACGCCAAGCACATGAACACCTAATTTTTTCAGTTCACTGATCACATACCAAGCAATACTCTTGGTGTGACGGGTGGAGGTGCCGGTGCACACCACCATAAAGTCGGTCTCACCGGTCTTGCCGACCATATCCAGCGTGATGATATCGCGCGCTTTCATATCGTCGATTTTAGCCAGTGCTAGTTGGAGCAATTCGATACTGTGCAAGCCTGAGGTCTCGTGATGATTAAGCTGCGGGTCTACCACGCCAGTGTACCAGTTTTTCTGCATTCAGCCCACCGTATCGCCGTACAACTGATGCTGCAATATATACTGCTGGACCGCGGGGATGTGCAGTGGATGCGCACGACTGGGCGCTTGGCGCAGCAGGGTTGCGGACACGTCATAACAAGGATTGGGCAGTAGCAAAATGCGACCGGCCAGCTGTTGGTCCAGCTCAGCGAGGTTTTGGCTACCATAACGTGATAACAGCCATTGTGCTTCATCAGCCTCGGCACTGTAGCCTGGACGCTGAAACACCACGAGATGGGCTAAGCCTAAAATATCCTGCCAGCGGTGCCAGCGACGAAACGATAACAACGAATCCATCCCAATCAGAAACCACAAACTATCCTTGGGGTATTGCTGGCGCAACAACGTCAAGGTATCGACGGTATAAGACGCTTGCGCTCGCTGCAGCTCCATCTCATTTATGGTTAGAAATGGATAAGGTGCTATGGCGAGTTGCAGCATCGCTAGGCGATGCGTTGAAGCCACCGGCATGGCGCGATGCGGCGGCAGGTGGCAGGGGATCAAGGTTAAACTGTCAAACTGGCAGTAGTCGCGCGCAAACAGCGCCAACTGCAGATGCCCTTGATGAACCGGATCAAAGGTTCCACCATAAAAACCGCGCCGCATTAGTCCTCCAGCAACTTTTGCAGGGAAAATAAGCGTGGCACCGGGTTAATAAATAGCGTCACTAAGTGTGCCAACGCCGTATGGACGGCGGTGAGCTGGCCTGATTTAAAGCCGCGGTCAAAGGCATTGAGTTCTTGCAATAAAAACTGCAACCAGCTGCTGGATAAACGCAACAAGGCTTGCTGATACAGCGGCTGGCGTTTCGGCCAGATCCCTGCACTTTTAAAATCATCGGCGCTGGGATTAGTTCCCAGTTGCTGCAGCTGCAATAAGGTGAACAATTCCTTTTGTAATTGCCAAGCGATCACCACAGGTTCCGTGTCTTGTTGTAATAAGCGGTCGAGTCGATGCAAAGCTTCCTCGCCCTGACCAGCTAACAACGAATCCACCAATTGAAACACGGTGTAATGAGATTGATCTGCCAAATAGTGCTGTAAAAACGCTGCATCAATCCATTGGCCTTGATGGGTGATCGCTAATTTTTCCAGTTCTTGGCGAGCGGCCAGTAAGTTGCCGTTGGCATGATGTTGCAATAACAGCAAGGCGTCTTGTTGCAGTTTTAAGCTGAGTTGTTGCGCACGTTCACGTAACCAGCGCATAAATTGCTGGTCATCCAATGGGTAAAACTGCACTTGTATTGCTGTGCTATCCAATGCTTTGTACCAGGCAGTTTTGGCGATATCGCTGGCACTGCGCTGGGCGTGTAACACAAGGATAATATCCGCATGCAACATGCTTGGGACTTGTTTTAACGCATCGTTGATAGCTGGGGTTAATTTGCCACTGCCTAGGTCTAATTCGATGATGCGTTGACTGGCAAATAACGACATGGCCGCGAATTCATTAAAAAACTCGTTCCAGTCAAAATTGGCTTCCAAGGTGAAACTTTGTCGCTCCACAAAGCCGGCTTTTTTTGCCACGCTGCGCAGCAGGTCAATGGCTTCCATCTTTTGCAGCGGTTCTTCGCCAAACACCAAATAACAAGGTGCGAGCCCTTTTTTCAGGCTCGCCTCGAGTTGGTTGTTGTAAAGCTTTTGCATGCGTTACAGACGGCTTAACTGGCGAATGACCCGAGACACGGCTTGGCTGCGCAGTTCTGTCAGCAACAAGTCTAATTCGCGAGATTTCGCCAAGGCGCGATTAGGATCATCTTGATAATCGCGATTCAGTTCGATGCGGTAGGGGACAGGGTCCTGCCCTGGCAGGATGAGCTGATAATTGAGCGTATAAATCAGCTCATATTCCGCCACCTGACCATTGGTAAACAGCGAGAGGTTGCGACGCTTTAAACTATCATCGACAAAGACAAACACTGGGGCGCTCGCATCGGGACTGTCGAGTAATGTCACTTGGTTTCGAACTAACTGAGCGCCTAACTGCGTTAACAGCTCAGAATGCACGTCACCTTGCAGATAAAGCGCCGGATACTTTTGCAACGACGCAGTACCGCGCAATGTAAAGCCGCAGCTGCTTAGCACAAGGCTAAGCAGCAAGGCAAAGACGAGATACTGCAGCCGCACCATTAGCCGACCACCAAGCTCAGTAGTTTGCCAGGCACGTATACCACTTTTTTCAGCTCAACGCCTTCTAAGTATTTTTGGACGTTGGCATCGGCTTTGGCCAGCGCAAACACATCGTCTTGCGTGGCATCGATCGCCACAGTGACTTTGCTGCGCACTTTACCGTTGACCTGCACCACCACTAGCTTTTCGTCTTCCACCAGCGCTGAGGTATCCACAGTTGGCCAGCCAGCCGCTTCCAGCTCTGTGTTGTGGCCTAACACTTTCCACAAGAATTGCGACAAATGCGGCGTGATTGGGTTTAACAGCTTCAACAAGGCTTCAATCGCTTCGCCCAGCACGGCGCGGTCTTGCGCGGTGTCAGTCGAGGCTTTTTGCAGCTTGTTCATCAATTCCATGATGGCGGCAACGGCGGTGTTAAAGGTGTAACGACGGCCGACGTCGTCAGACACTTTAGCGATGGTTTTGTGCAGTTCACGACGCAGCGCTTTTTGATCGGCGTTCAGCGCATTCAAATCAAGTGCTGAAGCTGACCCATGCGCGGCGAACTCGCTGACCAAGGTCCAGACGCGGCGTAAGAAACGCAACGCGCCTTCGACGGCTGAATCTTGCCATTCCAGCGTTTGTTCTGGTGGCGACATAAACATCATAAACAGACGCACTGTGTCAGCGCCGTATTGGTCGATGACAGTTTGTGGGTCGATGCCGTTGTTTTTCGACTTCGACATTTTGGTCATGCCGCCGGACTGCACCGGTTGGCCGTCAGTGGTTAAGGTCGCACCAGTGATACGGCCTTTGTCATCACGCTCAACCGCAACGTCTTGGGGCGAGAACCATTGTTTACCGCCACCTTCGCTGTCGCGGTAGAAGGTTTCTGCCAACACCATGCCTTGGCACAGCAAACGTTTGAACGGCTCGTCAGATTTCACTAAACCCACGTCACGCAATAACTTGTGGAAGAAACGTGAGTACAACAAGTGCAGAATGGCGTGTTCGATGCCACCGATGTACTGGTCAACCGGCAGCCAGTAGTTGGCTTTTTCTGGGTCTAACATCATGTCAGTGCTGTCTGGGCAGCAATAACGGGCGTAGTACCAGCTCGACTCCATGAAGGTGTCGAAGGTGTCGGTTTCGTGCAGAGCCGCTTGGCCGTTGTAGGTCGTTTTGGCCCATTCAAGGTCAGCTTTGATTGGCGATTTGACGCCATCCATCACCACGTCCTCTGGCAAACGCACCGGTAGTTGATCCGCTGGCACTGGCACTTGGCTGCCATCTTCCAGCGTTAACATTGGAATTGGCGCGCCCCAGTATCGTTGACGGGAGACACCCCAATCGCGCAGGCGATAGTTGACTTTGATTTGGCCAACACCTTTGGCTTCCAGTTTAGCGGCGATAGCTTTGAACGCCGCTTGGAAATCTAAACCGTCAAATTCGCCAGAATTCACCAACACGCCTTTGTCGGTATATGCCGCTTTGGTTAAATCAACCACCGCGTCAGATCCGGCGGCAGGTTGCACCACTTGCTTGATTTTCAGGCCATATTTAGTGGCGAACTCATAGTCGCGCTGGTCGTGACCTGGTACCGCCATCACTGCGCCTGAACCGTAATCCATCAACACAAAGTTGGCGACAAAAATCGGCACTTGCTCGCCTGTCAGTGGATGCACGGCAAAAAAGCCCGTCGGGTGACCTTTTTTCTCCATTGTTGCCATATCGGCTTCAGCGACTTTGTTCCCTTTACAGTCTTCGATAAAGGCGGCTAGCTTTTCATCCAGTTTGGCCGCTTTTTGTGCCAACGGGTGCTGTGGCGCAATGGCCACGTACGTCACGCCAAACAGTGTGTCTGGGCGCGTGGTGTAAATGGTGAAGTTGTAGCTTGAACCTGCTACGTCAAACTTGATCTCCAAACCTTCTGAGCGGCCGATCCAGTTGCGTTGCATGGTTTTGACTTGCTCTGGCCATTCGTCCAGTTGGTCTAAGTCGTTTAACAGCTCTTCGGCGTAGTCGGTGATTTTGATAAACCACTGGGCTAATTCGCGTTGTTCAACCAAGGCACCTGAGCGCCAGCCGCGGCCGTCGATCACTTGCTCGTTGGCCAACACGCATTGATCAACAGGGTCCCAGTTGACGGTTGCCATTTTTTTGTAAACCAAGCCTTTTTCAAACAGCTTGGTGAAGAACCATTGTTCCCATTTGTAATACTCAGGGCGACAGGTTGCGATTTCGCGGTCCCAGTCGTAGCCAAAACCTAAGCTTTTCAGCTGGTTTTTCATGTAGTCGATGTTGGCGTACGTCCACTTCGCTGGAGCGGTTTTATTGGCGATGGCGGCGTTTTCTGCCGGTAAGCCGAAGGCATCCCAACCCATGGGCTGCAACACGTTTTTGCCTTGCATGCGCTGGAAGCGGCTGATCACGTCACCAATGGTATAGTTGCGCACGTGACCCATATGCAAACGACCGCTTGGGTAGGGGAACATCGACAAGCAATAGTATTTTTCTTTACCCGGTTCTTCTTTGACTTTGAACGCGTTAGTGGCTTGCCAGTGTTGTTGTAACTGAGTTTCAATCTGGCGCGGTTCGTACGCAGGGATCGGCTGTTGCGGTTGTTGCATTGACATGAATTCCAAAGACTAAATTAAGCGGCCGCGATTGCGGCGGAAAAATGCCGATAGCATACCGCATGCACATGGGCCGCAACAACCATGTTCTGGCATGGTGTTGGGCTAGAACAGACAAAATCATCAGGTGGCAGTGAAGGCATGCCCTGATACATGATTGAGGTTACGCCTTGGGCAATGCCGCCAACACCAAGCCAATCAGCGTATTCAGACTGTCCCCAGGCGCCACCCAGCGCGCGACCAGCACCAGGTCATGCTGTTTGTCGATGTAGACAATATTACGGCCGTTGCCTTCGAAATACACCGCTGATGTTGGTGCGGCGGGTAAGGCTTTTTGGTCGGTGTTTAAAAACCAATTGGCAAAGCCGTATTGCGGGTTGGCAGGGCCGCCGGTACTGGCCATCTTGATCCAATCTTGACTCAGCAGTTGCCGGTTTTGCCAGCGGCCATTATGCAACACCAGATAGCCAAAACGGGCTAAGTCCCAGCTGTTGATGAACAGGCCGCCGCCCCAGTGGCCGCCACCGGACACGGATTGTATTCGTTTGCCATCGATGTTGAGCCAGCTATTGTCATAACCATACCAGCGCCAAGAGTCGGATGCGCCAATCGGCATCATGATCTCACGCGACATAACCTCGGGGAGTGGCTCTCGCAGTACGTGCAGCGTCGCCAATGCCAATACGTTAATCCGTACATCGTTATATTTAAAAAAGCTGCCTGGGGCTCGCAGCGGGCGATGTGGCCAGTCGGCGGGTGTTTTTCCTTCAGGACGGTCAGCCCAATCCGGTTTTCCCCATAAGGTGCCTTGCCAATCGCTGGTTTGGCGTAATAGATGCTGCCAAGTGATGGTTTGGTTATGCGTGTTGGCAAAAACTAGATCATTGGCCGACATCGCTTGGCGCACCGGGTGGTCGAGATGGGCGATCTTGCCTTGCTGCCATGCCAAACCGGTCACAGTGGTCAGGAAGGTTTTAGTAATGCTATGTGCCATATCGATTTTATCGGGCTCCCCCCAGTGTGCCACGACCTTACCACGATAAATCACTACACCGGTGGCACCTGCGCGAACATTGGTCGGCCCAATGACCTGATCAAAGGGTTCCCGCGCTCCAAAACTAATGGCTTGAGCGATCAGTTGGTCTTTAGGTGCTGAACTTTCATGCGTGATGGCAAACGAAACGGCGCGTTGAAGGGCTGCTGAATCAATCCCCAAACGGGTGGCATCCTGGCTTGGCCAAGGACCTGGCGGTGGAAAAAACGTGGTCGCAGGCGCAGGTGTTTCGGCAAAGGTGTTTTGGGCCGCCACCGGCATCACTTGTGTGATGGATGCCGTCAGCGCAAGGCAGAACAGCAGGTGGCGCCGTCGGCGCAGTAAATTTGGCATCAGCAGAATCTATCCAGAAGTCAAAGAACCGAGCATTTGCTGAAAATAGCAGCAGTTGCAATGCCAAGGCGGTGAGTCGCCTCGCGCTTAGGACAAAGCGACCTATACTGCAAAAAAAGGAGGTCTATATGTCTGAACCTGTCCGTCGTTATCAGGCGTGGTTGGAGCAACTCGATGCAAGCTTGCAACGGGTTCGCGATAAGCCGTTGGAAAGCGTTGTGCAATTGATGGATACCGTGGCCGAGTTTGCGCGCGCCAGCGCCGATTTAACGGCCTATGAAAGTCGACTTTTTATCGAAACTTTTTTTCGTCAGCAGCAAGCGGACACTATGCCGAGCTTGTGGCCTGAACGTTTGTGGCAGCAACTGTCAGAGATCACCGATAAAACTCAGGTGGAGTGGTTGGAATTACCTGCCGATTTGCAGCATCAAGGCATTTACCTTCAAGGCGAATTGGTTGGCATGGGGGAGTACCATTGCTTGCATTGCGCTGAGGTGCAAACGCATTTTCACCCTGCAGAGTTATTACCTTGTAGTCAATGCCAACATGTGCGCTTTGTCCGCCAAGGATTGCCGGTTTAACACAGAGTGACGCATGGTGCTGGGAAGGCTGCCAGCTCTTTGTTAAGATGCCCACAGCTTTTGTTGAGGAATCATAGGCATGACGTCACCACAAGTCAGTAAAATCGCTGACGCTATTTGTCGTTCACACGCATTATCGGCCGCGCAATTGGGGCCATTGTTGGACGAAAACCAATTGGCTGCAGCGCTGGATATTTCTGGGTGTAGCAGTAGTTTCATCGGCCAAGATCGTGCCAAGGCGGCGTTGCAATTTGCCGTGGGTATGGATATGCCGGGCTATAACTTGTACGTGATGGGTGAGCAAGCGCTGGGGCGTTTCACGCTAGTGCAAGATATTCTGCAACAGGCTGCCAGTGAAAAAGCCACGCCAGATGATTGGTGTTATCTAAATAATTTTGACGATGAACGCACGCCGCAAACCTTGCGATTACTGCCAGGGGAAGGTCGTGTATTAGTCAAAAAAATTGAAGCCTTGATTGACGAATTACTCGATACCTTTCCGGCAGCCTTTGATAACCCAGGCTATCAACGCAAGAAAAAAGCCATTGCAGGCACCTTTGACGATAAATACGAAGCAGCTATCAGCATGGTGGAAAGCATCGCACTGGAAAAGCAGGTGGTGTTGTATGAAGAAAACGGCAATGTCAGTTTCAGTCCTGTTATTGACGGTAAACCGCTGGACGATGCCGAATTTGCCAAGCTGCCTGACGAGCGTCGGCAATATTTTTATGGTTTAGTCGAAGAGCTAGAAACCATCCTCAATGAACAGCTATTGGAACTGCCGCAATGGAAGCGGGAAATGTCCGAGCAACTACGGGCATTGCGTCGTGACACCATTGAACAAGCCATCAAACCACTGCTGAAACAACTCGAACATGATTATGCCGATGAGTTAGGGGTATTGCGTTATTTACGCGAGATGAAACCTGAACTGGTGAAGGCGACTTTGGAATTGTTGCCCGAAGAGCTCGATGCCGACAAAGCCGAGGAGATGGATTTACGCAGCTTGTTCATCGGCGATTTTGTGCCCAATGTGCTGGTTCATCATGAACTGATGTCCGGTGCGCCCATCGTTTTTGAAGCCAACCCAAGTTATGGCAATTTATTTGGCCGAGTTGAGTATTCGTCGGCGCAAGGTGCGCTGTACACCAACTATCGGATGATCCGTGCCGGCGCCTTACACAAGGCCAACGGTGGGTATTTGATTTTGGACGCCGACCGGTTATTAGCCCAACCGCAAGTGTGGGACAGTCTTAAGCTGGCACTGAAGACCGGCGAAATTGTCATTGATACCCTCAGTGACCACGCTGTCAGTAATGCCACCATTATCACCCCCAAAGCGATTCCTCTGAACGTCAAGATTGTGCTGCTTGGCTCGCGTGATTTGTATTATTTAGTCCAAGACGTTGATGATGAATTCACCGAGTTGTTTCGAGTATTAGCTGATTTTGAAAGCTATTTGCCCCTGGAACTGCAGACGATGCGTGATATGTCACTGCAAATTCAGGATCAAATTCAGCAACAAGGGTTAGCAGGTTTAGCCATGGATGGTTTCAAGCGGCTGTTGCAGTTTAGCTTCCGCGATGCTGAACATCAGCGCAAGTTATCCGCCCGTTTTGCCGATGTCCTGGAATTAGTGCGTGAGGCTTGTTATTACGCCTTGCAGCAGGATGCAGAGGTGTTAACGGCGCAGCATGTGCAACAAGCCTTGGATGGCAAGCAATATCGAACAGGTCGCATCAGCGAAGCATTTTTAGAAGACATCCAGGAAGGACAAATCCTGATTGATACCGATGGCTTGGCGGTGGGCAAAATCAATGGTTTGACGGTGTTGGAAATTGGTGACACTGCCTTTGGTACGCCTGCGCGGATCAGCGCCACCGTCTACCCTGGCTCTAACGGTGTCATCGATATCGAACGTGAGGTTGAGCTAGGTAAAGCCATTCACTCCAAAGGGGTCTTGTTGCTGACCGGTTATTTGGGGGCCAAGTATGCCCAAGATTTTCCACTGACCCTGTCTGCCAATATCGCCATGGAGCAGTCGTATGGACAAATTGATGGGGACAGTGCGTCGCTCGCCGAAGTGTTGGTGCTGATCTCTGCCATTACTGGAGTGCCACTTCGCCAAGATTTAGCCATCACTGGCTCAATTAATCAGCATGGTCAAGTGCAGGCTATCGGTGGGGTGAACGAGAAAATTGAAGGCTTCTTCAAATTGTGTCACTCCCGTGGACTGACCGGCCAACAAGGGGTGGTGATCCCATGCAGTAACCAACTTAATTTGGTGCTGGCTGATGAAGTCACTGCGGCTGTGGCGGCAGGTACATTCCATATCTACACCGTTCGTACTGTCGATCAAGCCTTGCAACTGCTCACGGGGCTTGAGGCGGGCGAGCGCAACGCCAAAGGCCAGTACCCGAAGAAAACCCTTAATGCATTAACGCGGCAAAAGCTGCAACAATTAGCGGAACTGGTTAATGGCTCTGCTGAGGACGAATAAAATGAAACATGGATTAGTCGCAGCGTTGCTGCTGGTGTTGGCTGGTTGCAGCAGTGCTTATTATGCCGCGATGGAAAAGGTTGGCTTTGAAAAGCGTGATATTTTGCAAAGTCGGGTCGAAGACGCTCGCGACGCGCAGCTACAGTCGCAACAAGAGTTCAAAGATGCTCTGCAACAGATGAGTGCGTTGATTGGCTTTCATGGTGGGGATTTGCAAACTCGCTATGAGGCATTAAGTGCGCAATATGACGACAGTAAAAAAGCTGCCGATGATGTGACGGCTCGGATAAACAAGGTGGAAACGGTCGCCTTTGATTTGTTTGCCGAGTGGGAAGACGAGCTCAAACAATATCAAAATGCCCAGTTACGTGCCGATAGCCGTCAGAAATTGCTCGCAACCAAACGCCAGTTCGATAGTTTACTTAAAACCATGCGTAAAGCCGAACGCAAGATGCCGCCAGTGCTCAATGCTTTGCATGACAATGTGTTGTATTTGAAGCACAATCTAAATGCGAAAGCGATCGGAGCCATCTCAGGTGAATTCAATGGCTTGCAAAGCGATGTTAATAATCTAGTGCGCGATATGGATCAGGCCATTGCTGAATCAAATCAATTCATTCAGAGTATGAAGAACCCCTAATTTAGTTACTGAGCGACCTATTATATGACGGATATTGTCATCCTCTATCGGTTAGAACCTGGGTGTTTAGGGCCTGAAGGTAAACAGTTCATTGTTGAATTTTGTCAATTTGCGGCGCCCTTAATTGCCAGTCAATCGCCCTCCTTTATGCGCTGGCAACTTGAACCTCGGTTTGATAAAACGCTGCCAGAATGGCAATGCCATTTTCATGGCAAAGTGATAAGCGAAGCGCAAGCGGCACGATTACTAGCACATTTCTTGACCGATATCGATGCGTTGATTGAGCAATTAAACGAGCATCTAACCCTGATGATTGACCAATATTTTGGGCGTTGGTAATGCTGTTCAACCTGATTGCGATTAAGTGCCATTTGTTTGCGCCATCTCAATTTTTGGCCACAGACCTCACGCAGCAGAGCATGGTAAAGTAAATCTAGGCTGGTTCGACCAGGCGTGAAAGCCCGTATTCTTATAACCTTAAAGGAGCAGACATGAGTCAGGCTAAATTTAACAAAGCAACCATTGTGATCCATTGGTTGGTGCTATTGATGATGATAGTGACCTATTGCACGATGGAATTTCGTGGCATCTTCGAGCGTGGCAGCGATAACCGCGAATTAATGAAAACTGTGCATTATCTGCTGGGCCTGACTATTTTCTTCTTAACATTTATTCGCTTAGCCATCCGTTTCCGTTTCCCGTATCCAGCGATTGAACCAACACCTCCAGTGTGGCAACACAAATTAGCAGCCGTAACCCATCTGATCATTTACATCTGGCTGTTGGCAATGCCGCTGCTTGGCTGGTTAATTTTGTCGGCAGAAGGCAAAGTCATCCCATTTTGGGGCATGGAGTTACCTGCACTGATTGCCGAAAATCATGACACCGCTGAGTGGTTCGAAGAGATCCACGAATTGCTCGCGCAATTTGGCTATGCCTTGTTAGGTTTTCATGCGCTGGCGGCGATTTATCACCATCATATCGCCAAAGACAACACCTTGCTGCGCATGAAGTTAAAGTAAATAAAGCGGGTCTTTAAACATGAAAAAACCACATCATGCGATGTGGTTTTTTTTCGCGGGGCATAGGCGTTAGCTTATAAACCGCCACCGTGACGTGAATTACGCAACTGGGTTTTTTCCAACTGGCGCTGAGTTTTTTCACGATCTTCACGAATTTGTTCGGCCGTGCGACAGACTCGTTTAGTCATCCGGCTGCCTAACACAGCTTCCGATTGACAAATATAGGTCGATTTATCCATATCCGTCGTTTCTGTTTTCGCCACGTTGATGGCCACAGTTTCATTCGCAGCGGTATTGTCAGTTGTTGAGGTACAGCCGACTAACATTAAACTGGCAAAAAGAGGAAACACATAAGTACGCATAGGTTTTCATCCTTGGTTATAGTTGGGGCTTGAATGCAAGTTAGGACCTAATTTTTAAACAAGATCACAGGTATTGCAATTGATAATTTTTCGCAAGCAACAGCAAAACATCAATACCCGAAATTAAATATTAATGCAATAGCTAATATGTGTAAATTTGTTGGCGGGATATCCGCCTCAACGCACAGTACGTTGAGGCGTTGGCTGCATTAATGCGTGGAGGGCGAGTCTGTTAAGCGATCACCATTCCAATACAATGGGCCTGAGGGAGCGTTGTCAACCTGAGCGGTGATAAGTTTCCCGTCATGCATAAAGCGGATTTCATAACCTTTGACCTTCTCTTTGGTTCGGCTGACCGGAGAACAGACCTGCTCCTGATACTGTTCTACGTCGTCTTGTTGCATCTGTTGTTGGGTTTTTTTACCACCGTAACCACCAGCGACGGCGCCTGCAATGGTGGCCAGCTTCTTACCGTCACCGCCACCGATCTGACTGCCCAGCACGCCTCCAACAACAGCGCCGATAGCCGTTCCTGTCAGTTGTTGTTGATCTTTAACTTCCTTTTGCCGAGTCCGAGTGACATTTTTGCACTGCTGCTCGGTCACCGAATAGTGCTCCACTAAAGGTTTGCTGCTAAGAATTTGCACTGGTTGATTGATTTTTTGTTCCGCTTGATAGTTGGCTACAGCGCCAAGGGCGGTGACAAGAGAGGCGCCGAACACAGCGCCAAATACCATTGTTTTGCTCATAACTTACTCCAAAGTCCGACTGACTTGGCTGGACTTTATCCTGCGCTAACTGTACCAAAACTGAATACAGCAGTCAGGTTGCCACGCTGCGCTTCAGCCGTAGCGAAAGGGTGATGGCTGTAAGGAGACAGCAACAACAGTGAGAAACACCGTGCTGCGGTGGAGGCAGCACGGTCTTGTTAGAACTTTGGTTCGATCCGCTCGCGGGGTTTATCCAGCGCAGGGGGCGCTTTAGGCTCTTCCTGTAAGGGGGCTGGCGCATTGGGAGCTTTGAAAGGGGCTGTTGACAGTCGGCGTTGTTGCCACCATGGAATTGCGATACCAAGGGCTAGGGCAAACCAAACAACATACAAGGGCCAGTCACCCAGTTGGCTGTAGAAGGTCTGACCTTGATACAACGGCACGTCGTCAGTCAAGACTGCATCCGCAAATTGTGGCAGTTGTTGGCGGATCTTGCCGTTGGCATCGATGACCGCAGTCACGCCATTGTTGGTTGCTCTAAGCACAGGACGGCCAAACTCACGCGCTCTCATCTGAGCAATTTGTAAATGCTGCCAAGGGCCATGGGAGTCGCCAAACCATGCATCATTGCTGACGGTTAAAATAAAATCTGTCTGCTTGGTAAAGTTAGCCAGAATTTGCCGTGGAAACGCGATCTCAAAACATAAGGCTGGCAATAAGTGATAGCCCTTAGCGACTAAATTTGATTGTAGCCAAGGGCCACGAGCAAACGAGCTGTTAGGTAAATCAAAAAACGGCGCCACATCGCGCAGCAATGATTCAAAAGGCACAAATTCACCAATGGGCAATAAATGGTGTTTTTGATAGCGATTACGGGTTTCATAGTAATAGCTGGCGGTCGGGATTTTTGGATCTTGCTGACCGAGCACAATCATACCGTTGTAGGCGTCACCGTTGCGCTTGGCATCCAGAATACCTGTGACGACGGCGGTATTTTGCTCCTGTGCTTGCATGTCTAGGTTGATGAGGTAACCCTGCGCCAGTGGTTCGAGTTGAGGCACTCCCGCTTCAGGCCAAATGATCAACCGATTGCTCAAGACTGGCTTGGTCAAATCCATGTATTTTTTCATGGTCGGCAACGCTTGCTCTGGGTCCCAGCGCAATTCTTGTTTGATGTTGCCTTGAACCAAGGCCACGCTCTGCACTTGTCCTGTGGCTGAAACACCCGAAGACAGCATGGGACTGAAGGCCGCAAAGAGCACCACAACCGCCGTTTGCAGCAGTGCTGGTTTATCCGAGCTCAATTGTTGCCAGCGTTGCTCCCGCCATAACATCACGGGCAGAGCGGCGGTCAATGCGAGGATAAAGGTGATACCATTTTCGCCCACCAACGAAGCCCATGGCCCGTACCAGCTTTCTGTTTGACTGTAACCTAACGACAACCAGGGGAAGCCTGTTAACATCCAGCTGCGCAGGTTTTCTGCCAAGGTCCAGCTCGCAGCAAAGCTCAATGCCGTTAGCGCCGGAGCGCGCTGTTGCAGAAGGTGGAATAACACGCCTGCGAGCAACGGATAGAGCGCTAGATAAAGCACCAGCAGGGCCATAATGCTCAAACTGGCAATCAGCGGCATGCCGCCAAAGGTGGCAATGCTGACATGCACCCAACTGACGCCGGTGGCGAACCAACCAACACCATAAGCAAAACCATACCATGCAGCCTGTCGTTTAGAGGTGGCTGTGGTCAAAGTCAACGCAAGGATGGCTAGGGTCAATAGCGGTAGCATAGTCCAGCTGTAAGGCGCGAAGGCGAAGGTATTGGTCATCGCCATAGCACATAGCGCCAAGCCTACAAAAAAGCCTTGGAGGGGACGTCGAGAAAACATCGCAGCAAAATCCTTTAGTCGTCGTTTAGTGACTCATCGATTTGAATTTTTGGTTTGACAACGTGCAATTGCAACAGACGACGGCTATTGGCTTTGTTGACTTTGAAAATCAAGCCACCCAATTCCAGAGTCTCGCCTTTGACAGGCATGTGGCCAAACGCATGCAGCACGATACCGCCGATGGTTGACGCTTCTTCTTCGTCAAAATGGCTACCAAAGGCTTCGTTGAAGTCATCCAACGGGGTTAACGCGCTGACTAAATAAACATGACTACCAAGGCGTCGAATATCAGAATTGCCTTGCTCATCGTGTTCATCTTCGATGTCGCCGACGATTTGTTCGAGGATATCTTCAATGGTGATCAAACCCGAGACACCACCATATTCATCAACAACGATCGCCATATGGTAGCGTTTTTGTCGAAACTCTTTCAGTAGGGCATCGACTCGTTTACTTTCAGGAATAATCACGGCTGGGCGCAGCAAGTCACGTAATTGCCAACTGCTATTGGGCTTTAGAGCGTAATGCAGTAAATCTTTGACCAGCAAAATGCCTTCAATGTGATCTTTATCTTCATTGACGACAGGGTAGCGGCTATGGTTATTTTCATGCAGCAACGCCAGAATTTCTTCAGGGCTCTGGTCGATGTCGATGGTGGTCATTTGTGCCCGTGGCACCATAATGTCCCGGGCGCGCATTTTGGAAATGCCTAATACGCCCTGCAGCATACCTTTGGTATCACTATCGATCAGTTGGCGAGCATTTGCCTCTGCAAAAATTTCTTCTAGATCAGATACATCTTGTGGTTCTGCGGCGAACAAGCTAGTAATTTTTTCCAGCCATTGGCGAGCGGCAGAACCGATGGCCGAGTGTGGGTTGTCGTCACTCATGACGTATGTCGAACTCCGTTAATCAATTTCGTAGGGATTGGCAAAGCCTAAGTCGGCAAGGATCTGAATTTCTTCAGCTTCCATTTCTTGAGCTTCATCTTCTGTTATATGGTCAAAGCCAAGCAAATGCAAGCTGCCATGGACAACCATGTGGGCCCAGTGGGCATCCAGCGATTTATGTTGCTCGGCAGCTTCACGTGCCACCACTTGCACACAAATCACCAAATCGCCCAGCAATGGCAGTTCTTCAATACCGGGAGGCTGTTGAAAAGGAAAGCTTAACACATTGGTTGGTTTATCTTTTTCGCGATAATCGAAGTTGAGCTGTTGGCTCTCGGCTTCATCAACTATCCGAATAGTGACTTCGGCTACCTCTTGAAACGGTGTCACCGCGGCGCTGAGCCATTGTTGGAACTGCGCTTCGCTTGGAATACCGCTGGCGCTCGACGCCAACTGGAAATCTAAAATAATGCTCATCAGGATTGCTCTGGCGTTGAAGGGGCGTCCGACGCTTTGCGACGACGTGCTGGTTTCACTGGCTCGATAGCCACGGCGTTTGTGGTTGTCAGTTCGGCTTGTTTGGCGGCTTTTTCTTCAGCACGCGCTTTGGCTTGGGCGGCTTCAAACGCGTCATAAGCAATAACAATCTTCTGCACCACAGGGTGTCGCACGACATCGGCGGCTTTGAAGTAGTTAAAGCTCAGTACATCGACATTGGATAATACATCGATGGCGTGCTTAAGGCCTGAGTATTGACCACGTGGCAAATCAACTTGGGTGACGTCGCCAGTTATCACCGCTTTCGAATTAAAACCAATCCGCGTTAAGAACATTTTCATTTGTTCGACCGTGGTGTTTTGGCTTTCATCCAAGATGATAAAGGCATCGCTGAGTGTACGACCACGCATATATGCAAGCGGCGCCACCTCGATGATGTTGCGCTCTAAGTATTTTTCGACTTTTTCAAAGCCGAGCATATCAAACAAGGCGTCGTATAAAGGGCGGAGGTACGGGTCCACTTTTTGGGTGAGATCGCCCGGTAAAAAGCCCAGTTTTTCGCCCGCCTCGACCGCGGGGCGAGTTAGGATAATACGCCTAACCTGTTGTTTTTCCAGCGCATCTACCGCACAGGCAACAGCCAAGTAGGTTTTGCCCGTCCCGGCAGGACCAATACCAAAGGTCACATCGTGGCTCAAAATATTGCTGACGTAACTGGCCTGACTTTTATTACGCGCTTTGATCAGGCCTTTTTTGGTTTTCACCGACAATTCGCCAGTGGCTTCATTGACCTGCACCATGGATGCTGGGTTTTCGGCGCTACTGACCAGCAAATGCACTTGCTCGGCGGCAATGGCCTGCACTTTGCCTTGGGCTGAGAGGGTCTCGGCGTAGAGTTGCTCCAGCAGCTGGCGCACGGTGTCTAATTGCGCCGTTAAGCCAACTAAGCGAAATTTGTCATCGCGATAATGAATTTGCACCCGAAAACGGCGTTCGATTTGGCGCAAGTGGTCATCAAAGGGGCCACATAACATAGCAAGACGACTACTATCTGCAGGCTGTAATGAGAATTCTAAACTGGTGATCGGATTGTCCAAAACGTCCTTCCAAACTAACACAAAATAAAAAAGGGGTGAAAATCACCCCCTGATATTACGGCGTATATGAGCCTACGCCAAGCTCATCAATTTTGCTGCCTTGTTGGCGGGCCAAAATTTGTTGTGGCGATACGTCACGACGCAAGCCCATGTCTTTTTCCGTGCGCACGACAACCCCCTTCAGCGAGTTGGCATAGACATCTTTAATTTCGATATCAACGAACTGGCCAATCATGTCGGGTGTGCCCTGGAAATTCACCACGCGGTTATTTTCAGTACGGCCTTGCAGTTCCATCAGATCTTTCTTCGATGGGCCTTCGACCAGAATACGTTGCACTGTCCCTAACATGCCACGAGCAATTTGTTGGGCTTGTTGGTTGATGCGGTCTTGCAAAATGTAAAGACGTTGTTTTTTCTCGTCTTCGCTCACGTCATCAGGTAAATCGGCAGCCGGAGTCCCTGGGCGGGCGGAATAGATAAAGCTAAAACTTAAATCAAAACCAATTTGTTGGATTAAATCCATGGTCTGTTGGAAATCTTCGTCGGTTTCGCCAGGGAAACCGATGATAAAGTCCGATGACATCGACAAATTCGGTCGGATTTTTTTCAGCTTACGAATTTTTGCTTTGTACTCCAGCGCGGTGTGATTACGCTTCATCAGCGTTAAAATTCTGTCCGAGCCGCTTTGCACCGGTAAGTGCAGGTGATCGACCAGCTCAGGCACGTCTTTGTACACTTCAATGATATCGTCAGTAAATTCAACTGGATGCGACGTGGTGTAACGAATACGGTCGATACCATCGATGGCCGCAACCAACCGAAGTAGTTCTGAGAAGTGGCAAATACCACCGTCGTGGGTCGCGCCACGATAAGCGTTGACGTTTTGCCCCAGCAAATTCACTTCACGCACGCCTTGCTCTGCCAGTTGGGCAATTTCCAGCAACACGTCATCGATTGGGCGTGATACTTCCTCACCGCGGGTGTATGGCACCACGCAGAAGGTACAGTATTTAGAACAGCCTTCCATAATCGACACAAACGCTGTAGGGCCTTCGGCTTTAGGCTCTGGCAAACGGTCAAATTTTTCAATTTCAGGGAATGACACGTCAACCACTGGTGAGCGATCGCCACGTACTTGGTTGATCATCTCAGGTAAGCGATGCAGGGTTTGTGGGCCAAATACGATGTCGACATAAGGTGCGCGCTCGCGAATGGCAGCGCCTTCTTGGGATGCGACACAGCCACCGACACCGATGATTAAATTCGGGTTTTTCTTTTTCAGCGGGCGCCACCGGCCCAGCTGATGGAATACTTTTTCTTGTGCTTTTTCGCGGATTGAACAGGTATTGAGCAAGATCACATCCGCATCTTCTGCTTCTTCCGTCAGGGTATAGCCATGAGTGGCGTCCAGTAAGTCCGCCATCTTGGATGAATCGTACTCGTTCATCTGGCAGCCCCAGGTTTTAATATGCAACTTTTTGCTCATGGAAAAATGCGCCCGTTTGAATTTAAAAGGAATGAAAAAAAGGCGCGTATTTTAACCGAGGTCGCTTAGTTACGCTAGTAAAGACAATTCCTCATTTTTCATGCGGAAATATCCTTTTATAAACTAAAGTCAATTCAATGTGCTGCAAAACTTTAGCCTGTGTGAATACAAGGACACTGAAATGAACAAGAGCTGGTTATGTGTAGCGGGCATGCTGATTGCTCCATCATCTGTGTTGGCAACTGAGTTTAATTGGAATGGTTTCATGACCGTTGCTGCAGGTAAAGTGCTGACCGGCAGTGTCAATGGCACCAATGAGTTGGGGGAGGACTGTCCTTGTATGATCAGTGACTTTTCGCAAAATGGGGTCCTGACTCGTAGTTTTGACTTCGACGATTCCAAACTTGGCTTGCAAGGGACGGTGCAGTTTAATGACAGTCTAAGTTTGACCGGCCAAGTAGTGAGTCGCGGCTCGCGCGATTTTAAGGTCAATGTCGAGTGGGTTTATGCCAGTTGGCAAATGGATGACAACGACACCTTACAGCTGGGTCGTAAACGCTTACCTCTGTTTTACTATTCTGAACAACAAGACATAAGTTTTACTTATCCTTGGGTTCATTTACCACCGCAAACCTATGGCTGGGAAGCGGTCAATTACAATGGCGTGAACTGGAACCATCAATGGTCAAGCGGTGATTGGAGCGGTATCGTCAACAGTTTTGCCGGTACGGAAACGCGGACCGATAATGATTATTTGAAAATTTACTTAGATCCCTCGCTTGAACATGGCACACGGTGGGACAACATTGTCGGCGCAGAGATGACAGCCGCCAAAGATTGGTTTGAGGGGCGCCTGATGCTGATGCGCTCTGAAAACAGTAGCCGAGAGCCCGGTGAAGCTTGGACTGATCCGGTGCAGCAGTTGTTGTTTGGAGCTTCAATACAAGCCGATTTTGGGCAGTGGTATGCAAGCTCTGAGTTGTTTTTCTCAGATCGAACAAAAAGTTATGGCCGTGATCTGGCTTATTCTGTGCTGGTTGGTCGGCGTTTTGGTGATTTGAGTTTGGTGTTTAGCCATGGCATGTACCAGCAAAAACTTAATCGTGACAATCCGTTTGAGTTAACTGACGACAGTCGTGAACAGCATCGATTGAATTCGTTGGTGGCGCGCTATGAATTAACTGCATCGTCGGCGTTTAAAATCCAGCTCGACGATTGGAATGACCAAAGTGGCAGTTGGTTCAAATCGAACTACGGTAACGCTAGGGCGTTAAGTTTGGCGTATGACATGGTGTTTTAGTAAAGGCGTTGCCGACTGGTGACATAACCGGCGTAGAAGATTAGCGCTACGCCGGCAAACCAGCTGAGGCTGACCGCTTCATCCCAGAATAGATAGCCAAACAAGCCAGCAAAAATCACACTGCTATAGGTCCACATGCCGATATCGCTGGCTGGCGCTAGCGCATAGGCTTGAGTCATGGCCATTTGGCCAAAGGCCGCTAGTAATCCCATCGCACCAAACGCGACATAGGTGGAAAGCGGCAAGTCGTGCCAGTCAAAAGGCACCGGTATCAAAGAAATCACCGCGGTTAATAAGGAAAAATAAAATACGATACGTGCTGGCGGTTCGGTGTCGGACATGTGTCGGATAGTGGTTTTAGTGATGGCAACCAAACAGGCGGATAACAAGCCAATACCCAGCAATGCATAGTTATCGCTGGTTTCTTTCAGTGGGATCGCCAGAAATACCCCGATAAACCCAAGCACAATGGCAAACCAAGTAAAACGGCTTGCCTGTTCTTTTAACCAAAAACGCGCAACCAGCGGCACAATAAAGGGAGACAACAACAAGACCAACATGGCCTGAGCTAGCGGCAGCTTACTAATCACATAAAAAAAACAATACATGGAGATGATGCCAGTGGTGGCGCGACTAACATGCCAATACCAGCGCTCTGTTTTTAAGACTTGAGGCCCCTGATGCATAATCCAGGGCAACATCACCAGTAAGGCAGCAAAATTCCTAAAAAACACCACTTGCGCTTGGCTGGCACTGTCCGATGTCAGTTTGACGCAGGCGCCGATCCCAGCAAAACATGCTTCCGAAAACAGGATCAATAAAGCTGCACGTACCAAAGGGGAGAGTGTTGTCAAACCAGAATCCTACTGCAAAACCATCAGTATACCAGAATGCATCGCCTGACTTTACGTGGGTTATCCGCAGCCACGAAACAGTTTGTTGCTCCTAGCTTTCGCTAACTGTCTTTGGGGTCGAGAGTTAGCTCTGACTGGTTAAGTAACTGGGCAAGCTCTGCAGCTGGCATTGGTTTTCCAAACAAATATCCTTGGATTAGATAACAACCGCGCTTTGAGAAGAACAACAGTTGCTGGTCGGTTTCAACGCCTTCGGCAATACAATACATCCCCAAACTATCGGCCATGCTTAACATGGCTTCAATGATGGTTTCATCGTTGCGATCGATACCGATATCTTTGACAAAGCTACGATCGATTTTGATGCCATCGATAGGCAGCTCTTTTAGGTATTTCAACGAGGAGTAGCCAGTACCAAAATCATCCAGCGCCATCTGAATGCCAAGCTCGCTCAGGGCCAACATAGTTTCAATGGCTTTATGGTGATCCTGCATCAAGGCACTTTCGGTCACTTCAAAGCGAACACAGCTGGCAGGGATTTGATATTGATGCAATAAAGCGGCAAGTTCTAACGCCAAATTCGCTTGTTCTAAGTGTCGCGGCGACAAATTAACCGAGATGTAAAGATCATGGCCTGATTGTCTCCATTGCTGTAAATCGCTTAAAGCGCGCACCAACAAGGCTTGGGTCATTGGCACAATTAACCGTAAATCTTCGGCCAGTGGAATAAAATCGTTAGGCGGCACCAAACGGTCGGCGTCTTGCCAACGCATTAACACTTCCACGCCAACGACACGTTGTTGCATACTGTCGTAAATCGGCTGGTAATAGTTGATAAATTCTTCTTTTTGCCAAGCGCTGCGCAACCGGGTTTCACGTTGTAATTGCACTTGGGCTTTGTCATTCATCTCCTGGATGAAAAACTGGAAGTTGTTGCGGCCAAAATCTTTGGCGTGATACATCGCGACGTCTGCATGTTTGAGCAATTCTGTGGCGTCTTTGGCGTCATCAGGAAACAATGCGATACCGATACTGGGCGAGACTGACACGCTGTTACCACTTAACATCATCGGTTCGCCAATGGTTTTAATCATCTTACGTGCCACGTGACTAATGTTGTCGTCGTTCTTATAGCTTTCTAAAAGGACCACGAATTCATCACCGCCTAAGCGTGCCACGGTATCTGTTAAGCGCAGCGTCGAGGTCAGACGTTTTGCCACTTGTTTGAGCAATAAATCGCCAATGTCGTGACCAAGGCTATCGTTGATTTGTTTAAACTTATCCAAATCGATAAAACAAAGCGCTAAAGAGCGTTGCTCGCGCTTGGCTTGTTCGATACCGTGGAAAATACGATCCATCAACAGCGCTCGGTTTGGCAAGCCTGTTAACGCATCAAAGTTAGCAAGATAACGTAAGTTTTCTTCGGCCTGTTTTTGTGCGGTGATATCGGTAAATACCAGCACAAAGAACTCCACGTGCTCGTGCTCGCCGGCCGCACTAATATTGAGCAGGGTGGGGCGCTCTGTGCCATCGGGGCTAACAATCAACTCCTCGCCTTGCCAGTGCTGATTGGCCTGCATGCTGGATAACAGCCCGGTGTAGAAGCGTCGGCGCTCACGACTGATGCCTAGTTCATGAATTTTGGGGCTCATCAGATGGTCGTCTAAATTACCAAAGACGTCACAAAACGATTGGTTCGCGGCAATGACCCGTTGGCGTGGATCTAACAACACCACCCAATCGCGGGTTTGTTGGAAGGCTTCACCAAACAAACGCGCTTTTTCTTTGGTGGCGCGAGTCTCGGTGATATTGCTGTATGTGCCAATGACCCGTTGTGCTTGTTGGCCACTGTATTCGGTGACTTTACCAATGTCGCGAAACCACAACCAGTGACCGGATTTATGTTGCAAGCGATAGGTAAAATCAAAGGTCGCGTCGGCGACAGCAATAAACCGTTGCCAGGCTTGTTCGTAAGCATCTCGATCGTCGGGATGGATCAATTTCAGATGCTGCGCCATGGTCAGTGGATTGAGTTCCTCACTGTAACCCAACATGGCTGAAATTCGGGCGCCAAACAGACTGTCGCGGCTAGCATACCAATCCCAAACGCCACTGTTTACCGCTTCCAGTGCTTGTTTTAGGCGCTGCTCAGAAGTCTTGACTTTAAAATGCGCCATGGCCAACAAGCGTTTTTGCGTATTGCGATTGCGAACCCACGCCAGCACGACGATCAGCACTAACATGCCATAAGAGCCAATAGCCCATGGCGATAACCACGGTGCGCGGGACACCACCAACTCGACGCTCGCAATATCGCTGTGCCGTCCAGTGGCGGGCACTGTGGCCATCACATGGAAACGGTATTTGCCTGGTGCAAGTTGCGGGAAGATCACGACATTGCTGCTTTGCTCTGGAAAACGTAATTCTTGTTTGCCGTCTAACCAAACACTAAAGCGCAGACGCCCAGTGTCGCGATAAGACAAACTGGCAAATTGCACTCGGACCCCAGACGAATCATGCGGCAAGACAAACCGTTGGCCAGACAAATTCTGATAGCCTCGGCTCAGTGTTTGTTCCATGCTTCCCACGCTCGTGATGACGATGCTTGGTCGTTGTTGCGCAGCTTGCATCAGCCTAGGGTCGAATAACGTGAGGCCTTTATGGTTGCCATAGAGCATAAGCCCACTGGAGAGCCGTGTGCTTGCACCGACGACAAATTGGGATGACGCAAGGCCATCGGCTTTACCAAACTGATCCAGTTTTCGTGTTTGGGGTTGCAAACGGCTCAGCCCTGCGTTACTGGAGAACCAGACATCACCTTGCGCATCGATTTCACACGAAAACACGTTGTTACTCAATAACTGACTGGGCGCCGACAGCTGGGCAATTTTCGTAAGGCTTTGACTGTGTAAGGCGATTAAACCCACGCCATCAAAGCTGAACCATACCTGTTGATGCTGATCAAGGCACATGCGGTCTGCAGTGCGTTTTAAACTTGGTTGGTAAGGACTGACTTCAAACAGTTTACGTAACTGCTTGGTTTGATGATCCCATAACCATAATTGGTCATGTGCGCTGAAGATCATCTCGTGGCTGGAGCCTGGTTTATAGCCAAGGAAACGGCCCGCTTGGTGTGTTGGGACTATGTGTTCAATCCCATCCAGCTGCTCGATACTGCCAAGACTTGGGTCGTAGCGGTAATAATGTTCTTTGTTGTAAAACCAAAAAACGCCATCGGCGGTGCGAGTATGTCCCATTGCCGATTGCTCCAACAACTTGCGCTGTTGCGGATCTATTAACTTCGGCGCTAAAAATTGGCGCTGTAACGGGTCGTAATACAACAAACTAAAGCCATTACGTAACCATAACTTTCCGTCAGGGTCAGGGTAAATACGGGCGATTAAGCGGCCAAAATTCTCCGGCAATTGTGCAGGGAAGGGCAGGGTTTGAAGTTGCATCGAACGCACATTGAGCAAGTGCAAACTTGCGCCACCGGCCAACCAAACGTGGTCAGGCATACCTTCTGCCATCGCGGTAAATGCACCACCCATCGCAATTTGCGAGGCTTTGACATCGGTTGCAGGTAAGTCGATTTGATGAAATAACCGACTATGCGGGTGCCAATAAAATACACCGTCGTCGCGCGAGGCCAGCCAATAACCGCCATCAGGTGTACTGCTGATGTGGCTAATTTGATCTTGGGTGATTTCGAATCGACTGTCAGAGAAACGCCAGAGTAGACTGGCATTGGTCTCGCCAAGTTTCCACTGATACAACCCATCACGACTCGCTAATAACAGACCATCGCTGGTGGTTTTTATTTGATTAATAGCGATGTCCGATAAGCGGGGTTGCACGAATGATGGTGCATGCTTAGCTGTCACTCCGGTACGGGCAAAGCTAAACAGCTTATCCTCTTGCGCCACCAGCAGCTCTTGGCCAATCAATTGAATGTCGCGCACATTGGCGCGTTGCTGTTGTGAGTCATCCAGTTTCAGTAATTGGGAATCGCCGGTGGCGCGGTCGACCACATAAAGGCCGCGGCTGGTGCCGACAAACACCTGTTCGCCATCGGTGAGAATCGCTGAGATCCGAGGCATCACAACATCCCCAGCATTAAATTCAAAGACTTTGCTGAGTTGTTTTTGTTCTATCGAATAACGATACAGACTTTGTGAGATACCCAGCCACAGATGATTTTCATCCTCGATGGCGATCTGAGTGAGCAGCGGTGATTCAATCTGTTCTTGGCGTGATAGATCGACCAACAGCTCTAATGAGCCGCTGTAGCGGTCCAGTTGGTATAAGCCTAAATGTAATGCCGCAGCAAACATCCGACCGTTTTGGTCTTCCAGCAGGTCAGAGATATTGACGTCACCATCAGCAAACCCTGGAAAGGGCACTTTCTGCACTCGATTGGCATCGTAACGCGACAAGCCGTGGGCAGTACCGATCCACAAAAAACCACCCCGATCAACCAACATGGATTGCAGCGGGCCGGCTTGCAGGCCTTGTTCAGATGTCACCGCTTGTAATAGCGGTTTTTCCTGCAAAGCGCCTGCTGGTGCTGCAATACAAAGCAATCCAGTGAACAAGCAGAGCAGGTATCTGCAAAAAACGTGCTTTAATGTCAGCGATTTGGCATGCATGTTAAAAGTTTCTTCACATCAATCCACGCACCTTATCCAATGCGCAAGCCCTTGTCTAGTTAAGTAAAATGCAGCAGTGCCACCGCAAATCCAAGCACATACAGCGCAGTCTGCTGCGTTGCGATGTACTTTAACCCCAAGGCCAAGTCTGCCGGCTGAGGTAACTGCTCAGGCCCAATCCGAGCTCGTGAGAACTTGCGGCCTTGATACATCACCGGCCCGCCAGTTTGCCGTTGTAAGGTTTGCGCCCATACACTCAATAACCAGCGTTGGGGCAGCGGCCAGCTGCCATCGGTCACCTGTCGATAGACCCGCATACTGGCACCCCATCCGACTTGTAAGGCTAATACCGCACTAAACAACAGCACCGGCAAGGTGGTCACCACCACTAACACTTGCCGCAACCAAATGCCATACCATTGATAACGAGGCAGTTTACAGTTCCACTGTTCATGGAGCACCAAGGCTAAGCGTAAACAGAGGGTGGTCACACCACCAAAGATCCAAAAACAACACAGCACTGCAAACCACTGTGCGGCAAAACGTAAAATCAGCATATCCAGTGCGGCTTTGACCACGCCGACAGCACTGAGTTGTTGGGTATCTCGAAGTACCAAAGGTGCCAGAAGTTGCCTTGCAAGGCTAAGTTGTCCTTTGTCTAAGGCGGTGATAACGGGGCGTAACTGGTGTGGTAAGCCACTGCTGTCGAGGCAAAAATACAGCAGAACGGCGTCAAGTAACTGCGGCCAGTCTGACAGTTCCCGCAGCACCGCGTAGAGGACTGCCGTTGGTGCGATAAGCACCACGCCAGATAACAGCCCTGCAAGACGCTGATAACTCGCGGTATCCGAGTCATGTAATACGCGCTTTGCTAAGCCTTGGGCGGCGACGCGGAAAATTTGCCAAGGTTGATAACTAACCGGCAGTGGCGCCACCCGCGCGGCGAGAACAGCCAGAAATAGCAGCAAGTGGTTAAACCACTCGCTGTGTGACCAAACAAGCAGTTGCGTCAGCAATTTAGTTCAAGGTGACTGATTGCAGGCGTTTAAGCAGTTCCACGACCATGGCACTGCTGTTTTTGGATGCAATCTCTAAATAAGCTTCAAACGACTCAGGGGATTCTTTACCCGCGATATCCGATAAGCTGCGGATCACGACAAACGGCGTGTGCAACTGATGGCAGACTTGTGCGATCGCCGCGCCTTCCATTTCTACCGCTAACATGCTTGGGAAGGTGGCGCGAGTGGCGTCAATGCGCGTTGGGTCGCACATAAACACATCGCCAGTGGTAATAAGGCCAACGCGAGTTTGGCATTGGCCAAGGGCTGCGATGCTTTGTTCAGCCGCAGCGATTAATGCTGGATGCGCGGTAAAGGCGGCTGGCATCCGCGGCACTTGACCTGGCTCATAACCAAAGGCGGTGACATCCACATCGTGATGGCGGACTTCGGATGAAATCACTACATCGCCAATATGTAAATCGTCCGCAAAGCCGCCTGCAGAACCGGTGTTAATGACACAGCTTGGTGCAAACAATTGGATCAATAAGGTGGTGGCGATCGCCGATGCTACTTTGCCGATGCCACATTGTACCAACACTACATTGGCACCGTTTAAGGTGCCGCGGTAAAACACAAACTCAGCAACTTGTGTTGTCTCTACCTGCAGTAATTGTTGTTTTAGCAGCGCCACTTCTTGTTCCATGGCACCAATGATCCCGATCAGTTTCATTCGCAGACTCTCTTGGCAAAAAAAGCACAGTATACAGCGAACAAGGCCATGCTGCAGCGCTTTGTCATGGCTTGGGCGGTGTGTGATCGCTGTGTTGTTGTAACATGGCTTCAATACGTTCCAGCCGCTTCATCAGCTCCCGTTGCTCGTCATCGCTAAACAGATGTTTATCTTCGACCAGATGCATAATGATGTTGGCGACGATCATGGGGATCACGGCAAAGATCCAAAAATGCCCAAAGCAAACCCCCAGTATGCGGCCAGCATCGGTGACCGGGGTGATATCACCATAGCCGATGGTCAGTGAGGTAACGACAGCCCACCATAAACCATCAGCCATGCTGCGTTGTTCTAAATAGCTAAAACCATAGGCGCCTGCGACTAGACTCACACCATATAGGAGCAGGATAAGCCATAACCGATTGGCAATAAAAATGAGCAGTTGTTTGAACATGGATGTTGCCTCAAAAAAGGCTCACTGTAGCGAGGTGAGCCTCGTTGGGCAAGTGGGGGTAAGCGCTTGATACGTTAGCTGAAAACTTTGGTGGCGGCAGCGCCATCTGTCAAACGGCCTTGTTGGTAATCTCGGATCGCCTGTTCGATTTCCGCCGTCGTATTCATCACGAAGGGCCCATATTGCACCACAGGTTCGCCGATGGGTTTGGCGCTGAGCACAATAAAACGTGTCTCTGAGTTAAAGTGCACCTGAACCTTAGTTCCACTGGTCAAAATCGCCGCTTGATGAGCGCCTACAGTCTGGTCGCCGATACGAACAGCACCTTGGTATGGGTAAACGATGCTGTTGTGACTAGGTGTTAGTTCAAATGTCATGTCGCCTGCCTGCGTCATCTGGGCATCGAAATAGCGTGGCTCGGTTGATAAACCACGCACAGGTCCTTCGACGGTCAGACCGTTAGCAGTGGCCATGGTCCCTGCGATCACTTTGACAATGCCTGTTGGCAGCTGAACGGTTGGGATTTGGCTTGGTTCAAGGTCGACATAGGCCGCCGCTTTCATTTTTTCGGCTGCAGGTAAATTGATCCAAAGCTGAAAGCCACGCATCAACCCTGATTCTTGTTGCGGCATTTCTGAATGAATGATGCCGCGCCCCGCCGTCATCCACTGCACACCACCACTTTTCAGATGGCCGCGATTGCCTAAATGGTCCTCATGCAACATATGGCCATCGAGCATGTAGGTGACCGTTTCAAAACCGCGGTGCGGATGCGGTGGGAAGCCTGCGATGTAGTCATTGGGATTGTCAGAGCCAAAACAATCCAGCATCAAAAATGGATCAAGACGTAGGTTTGGGTTTAAGCCAATACTGCGATAAATTTTCACGCCAGCACCGTCGGACACTGCTTGCGCACTCAACAGATGCCGAATTACAGAGAACGTCATGGTGGATCTCCTATCAGTAGAGTCTGTCAGTAAACATCAGGCTTAGCCGAAATAAAAGTGCGAAAATCAGCCTAAATCATTCAGTTTTATCGAATAAACGTTCCAGTTGTAACAAGGCGAGCTTGCGACTCAAGCCACCAGCATAGCCAGTAAGGTGTTGATTTGAAGCAATCACGCGATGACAAGGCACGACGATGGCTAGCGGGTTTTTAGCATTAGCAGCGCCCACAGCACGGCTGGCCTTGTCATTGCCAAGTGCCACCGCTTGTTGGCGGTAACTCCATGTTTTGCCATAGGGGATTTGGCACAGTTGCTGCCAAGCGCGTTGTTGAAACTCGGTTCCTGTAGCCGCCAATGCTAACTGAAAGACCCGTCGACGACCGATAAAATAGTCACTTAGTTGGTCAACAGCATTGGTTAAATGCGCTGCGATTTGAGCATCGTGTTGCTCTAAAGACCTCAACAGACATCGTCCCACAGGCGACAAAACTTGCGCCTGGGCGTTGTCAACCGTTCGTCGCGCAAGCTCTGGCGCAAAAGTCGCCAGAGTGGGGGCGTCATTTAGAAAAGTGATGGCGGTTAAACCTTGCTGGCAGGCATCAATTTTAAGTGTGCCAAGCGGCGTGTCTAACCGAGCGCTTAACACGCTGGACGTTGAATGTGTTGGCATGGTTCTCCTTATCATATGTGCCGAAATAAGTGCGCAGTGCCGGTTAAGTGTTGGTTGCATCCGTGGTCGGAGTTTTGGCATGCCAGAGTTGAAAGGTGGCATAACTGCGCCAAGGCGCCAGAGCGTCTGGTTGTAGCGAAACATTTGCTAGCGCTTTTTGAATGCCTAAATCGCCACCTAGCCAGACATCGGGGTCTTGCAAACCACGCATGTTGGCATAGCTCACTGTCCAAGGGCCTATCCCTTTGATGGATAGCCAGCTGTCAGGTGTTGAATCTGGGTTTTCAACGACATAGCAAGCCAAGGCATGTAAGGTATCGCGTCGTGCTTGAGGCACTTTGATCATGTCTAACTCCGATGCTGCCAGCTCTTTTGGGCTGATAAACCGCCGTTTACCATCGGTTAATTCGGTCGATGCTGTCCCTTGTAATAAGCGGTTCAATTGTGTCCGCGCGCCGGCGATACTGACTTGTTGTCCAAGCACGGCTCGCACTGCCGCTTCAAAGGCGCTCCAAAGTCCAGGCACTCTTAACCCTTGGTGCACCACGGGCAAGCTCAGGCCGACATGCTGGTCGATGGTTGTACTGTCTGCATCCAAATCAAGCAGTTGACGAATACGCTGCACCACGGGGTGAAGCGTTGCTGCATCAGGCCATACCACACGTAAACGCAAGGCAGATTTGCTCAGCAGCGGCTCCACCTCGAACCATCCTGTATGTTCAGGGGCATGCAAGGGCCAATAGATAGTGCGTCCATAACGTTGGCCGTCGACCCATTCCATATCAGTAAGTGTACGATGCTGATAAAACGCCAGCATCAAGGGCCAGTTGTATGGTGGCCGATAGGGTAATTCTAAGGTTAATTCTGGGGTCACGTGGTTGCTCCGGTTGCCTCGGACTTGCGATGGCGTTAACTGAAGTTGCTGTTTAAATTCGTCGTGAAAGCGACGCAAACTGGCAAAACCCGCCATGTAAGCAATGTCGGTGATCGCGTATGAGGTTTGATGTAACAACTGTTTAGCAAACAACACCTGACGATACAATGCATATTGCTTGGCCGAAATGCCAAGCTTTTGTTGAAACAACTTTCGTAGATATCGCTCACTGATCCCTAAACGCTGGGCCAGTTGCTGCAATGAGTGCTGCTGTAGTGCGCCTTCTTCGATTAAGCGTACGGCTCGTTTTAGCGTGATGTCCGCACCAAGCCACAAGGATGACCCAGGCGCGCTATCTGGGTGGCAACGTAAACAGGGACGATATCCAGCCTGCGCAGCTGCATGGGCCGTCGGGAAATAACGGACGTTGTGTTCGTATGGCGGTTGCACTGGGCACACCGGACGACAATAAATTCCTGTGGTTTTGACCGCAATATAAAACAATCCGTCATAACGCCGGTCGCGACTTAAACGCGCTTGCTGACATATTTCTTGGCTGAACATAAACTCCTCCGCAGCCTGCAGTCTACATGCAGGCTGCGGTGAGTTCAGCCAAAAACGGCACTGATAGCAACAGGCGGGGTCAAACTGCGAAATCCACTTGTTGGATCAACCCCACACGCTTGTCGGCAGTGATTAACACCCCACTGCGTTGCAATCGAGCTTGCAATTGATTTTGTTGGTAATAATCAAAATTAGTTTCGGCGGAGGTCACGCTTAATGCTGCGACATTCATGCTGGATAATCGCTGCAATTCCTGACCAGGCTGCCACGCGTACAGCTGATTAAATCGGTCGTCTGCGCTATCAATAAAGCCATTGCCGTCATCATCAAGTTGCGCTAATTCATTAAAGCCTTGACCTGTTTGCGGCCCGAATAACTCAGTGCCGTCATCGGCTTTACCATTACCGTTTTTATCATGCACTAAATAAAATTGGGCGCCACTCAAGCCATCGAGGCGGCCAGAACCATCTGCATTTAGGGCAAAGTTCACCATCGAATGCGTGGCGCGAAAACTGCCATCAAGCGATAACACCAACGGATCTTTGACATCGGCAGCTCGACGTAGCTCGAAACTAAATTCACTTTCGACCTGTTCAAACTGAAAGTCCCAGCGAACCGACGTGCCATCACTCAGTGACACATCGCCACTAAATGATGCCGTGAGTTGTTGATAGCGATAGTTCAGTAGAATTTGGTCGCGTGGTCTAGCTTCGGGTGTGTTGTCAGACGGTGGTGTCGCAGACGCATCCTCTGCAGTCGTCGGGCCGGCTGGTAGATCGGCATTGCTGCCAAGCCACTCGAATAATTTTCCTGATACTAACTGCTCAAGTATTTTCTTTACTTGGCCGATAGTGTGTAAGGCGCTGAATTCTTTGCTGTCTTCTTCTTTTTCTTTGTCTTCTATCGTAGACTCAGACTTGGTTGGTGATGATGGCGCAGGCAGCGATGAGGTCGCAGGTATCGGACGACTTGGTACCGGCTGACTGAACGTAGCAACGGGCGGCGGACTGCTTGGGCGCTGTTGTTGCGGCGAATTTTGCACGTCAAAACGTGCTTGAAACTGCAGTTGTTGTTGTGACACATTCATGTGTTGTCGGGCACCGATGATTTGCATAGCCATCTCCTCGTTAGGTGGTTTCCCGTATAGGCTATCGGTTGCCGTTGTTTAAACTTTAGGCGGATTTGCAGATGTTAGAAGATTTTTTCCGGCAGTTAAGTATCGATCCTGAAAGTATCACCTTTGCTCAGTCGATTGAATTGATTGACGCGCTTTATGACTTCACACCGACAGCCTTTAGAAATGGCGATGCAAGCAATGAGGCGGGACAAAATAATGGCGCGTGCAAAATTTTAGCCTTTGCGCGATTGCATCAATTGTCTGAACCTCAGACTTTGCAATTGTTTGGTCATTATTACCGAGATGATGTGTTACCAAATCCTGTTGGGACAGACCATGCGAATATCCGAAACTTTATGCGTACCGGCTGGGACGGGGTGGAGTTTGAGCGCGATGCGCTAACAGGAAAAGAGTAGACATGCGAAGCAGGTGCATTGGTTGCACTTCCTTTGGCATGTCTTCGTAGGAGTAAACAGCCTAGTGCAGGCTTAACAGAACGAACACTTAATGAGCAAGAGGTGAAGAGACCTTTGGCTTTTGGCATTTCGCCAATACGGATTCAATTTTTTTCGCTGAAAAGGGTTTAGCAATAAAACCACAGGCGCCAGCCAAAATGCTTTGTTGCACGTTTTCGACGGTACTGTGAGCCGTCATTATCACGATATTTGCATTTGGATTGATTTCTTTAATCTCTTTGAGCAACGCTTTGCCATCACAGTCTGGTAATTCAATATCTAAAAACACCACGTCTTGATGCTGTTTGCTGTAGCTACTGACCCCTAAAGAACCATTGGATGCTTCGCTGACTCGGGTAATGCCCAATACCATCAGGGTTTGGCGCAAATACTCACGCACAGAGGCGACATCATCAATGATTAGTACCGAACAATCTGGGGCTTTCATAAACACATCCTTTGTATTTTGCCTGCACTGAAGTGGGATAGCCTGAGTGACATTATTGAAAGCTAAGCCACGGCAGTTAGTACACTTTGTCACTAAGTTGTAGACTGCCAAATTCAAGAACGCAAGCATGCTTTTGCTTCGGGCGGCGGATGTTAGCAGAAAAAATAGCCAATAGCATAGGTTTTTCAGAGAGTTATAATTTTAAAAATGCCTATGTTGTTTTGTCTCAAAACATGAAGAGGGCAAGGATTATGCTGCGTCTTTCAACGACGCTGAAACAAAGACTAAATTGATTGAGTTGGGTGTTTTGTGCGCAAACAGTCATAACTCGGATGTTTTTTGCTTTACCTTTAGCTAACCCTTTGTATAATGGGCTCTCATTCGATAGGGGCATAGTTCCAATTGGTAGAACAGCGGTCTCCAAAACCGATGGTTGGGGGTTCGAATCCCTCTGCCCCTGCCAATTCTTAGGTTGACCATGACATACTCAGCGGCTCAACAACATTTGTTACAGCGACTCGGCATTATTCAACTGCAATTATCAATGCAGCCTGATGGTGTCGATTTTGCTATTTCTTTAGCGCCACACAACGCCGAACAATCAGACTCAACTGAGATACCTACCCTGGATTGGCAGCCAATGCCCGCTAGCGGTCTGCGTGATGATTTGCATCGAGCTTTGGCGATGTTCGCCAACAACCATCAGACGACTGAGGTGTGGGTGCACAGCGATTGTCCAACACCACTTTTGATGGATCAACAGCTGTACCTACCAACGCAACTCGATGCCACCTCTAAACGTAAACTTTGGCATTCTTTATGTCAGCAGGCGCCCTCGGTATGAGGATACGTCCTGCCGTTCACAACGATATCCCTGTGCTGGTGGGAATCGAGCAAGCTGCGGCAAGCCACCCTTGGAGCGAAGCTTTATTCGAAAGTTGTTTCAGCGACCGTTATTTCAACCAAGTGATACTGTCGGATTCCGAAGCGGTGGTTGGGTTTTATATTGCGGAATATTTAGCCGGCGAGGCAAGTCTGTTTGATATTGCGGTACACCCATTGCACCAAGGGCAGGGCCTGGGGCGACGTTTACTGCAGCACTTTGTGCAACGTGGGATTGAGCTCGGCGCGGAACAATTCTTTCTGGAAGTCAGGGCATCCAATGCTCCAGCCATTGCATTGTATCAAAGTGCTGGTTTCATCGAATGTGGTCGTCGACGCAATTATTATCGCAGCGCTACCGCTTGTGAAGATGCAATCGTCATGCAACGTGCCGCATCTCCTACATCACCCTCGGTTAGTTAAAGTCGGGCGTAACCAGCGCTTTATCCAATTCCGCTTGGGACAATTCGACTTTCACAGCATCATGAGTTGGGCTATGCACTAAGATCAGCAGCGGTGGGTTCATGTCTCGGCCCAGTGTTTGGATATCTTTAACACTTTGTGCTGTAAATACATGGCCTTCAGGCAGAAGCATTTGTTTGTTGTTATCGTAAAGCGCAAACTTTAACACCATGCCAGGCGCAAGTTGTCGAAGTGCAATGCCTTGTTTTGGATCGGCCTGTAAGGCGCTTCCGACATGGAACGCAATTTTTCTTAATTCGCGTAAGATGTCGGGGTCATACAGTTTTTTCGCTTGCTCGTTCATGCGCTGGAATGCATCCCCAGGCGTCACGGCCTCGCTGCTGCGACGCCCCATTAACCAGGCCCAATAATCTCTTGCAACCGCTAAAATTCGCGAACCAATCGGAATGTTGGCGGCCAACAGATGTTCAGGATGTCCAGAACCGCTATACGACTCATATTGATGGTAAATCATCAGTGCCACAGGATTTAAGCCTTTGGAGGCACTGAGTACTTGTTTGCCGTGAAGAACATGCTGCAAAAAATCCTTATGCTCTAAGGGCTGCATCGGTGTAAAGGCTTTTGCGAGCACTTCAGGGGCTAGACGAACATAGCCAATTTCGTGCAATAAGCCGGCTTGACCACAAAACTCAATGTCAGATTTACTTAGTTTTAAGCGCGTAGCGAGATTTAGACATAGATCACTGACGTTTTGCGCAAAACCAGTTTGATAATTGGGGATGCTACTTAACATATCGAACATGATAGTTAAGCAAGCCGCTTGCTCTTGACGCATTTGCAACAAACTTGCGCGCAGCTGTGCTGTTCGCTGATTGACTTGTTCTTCGAGTTTTAGACTGGCTGATTTTAATTGCTTATTGGCGATAATCAGTTGTTGCTGCAGCAGTTTGTTTTGACGCTGTAAACGGACTTGTTCTAAACCATCTTGGACACAAATCTTTAGTTCTTCATTACTCCAAGGTTTTTGCAAATAACGTTGGATTTTTCCCTGGTTAATGGCGGCCATCAATGAATTGTTATCGGCATAGCCTGATAATAAAATTCGATAACTGTTGGGATAACTTTGCGCCACTTGTTCAAGTAACTCGGCGCCGGTCATGCCAGGCATTTTCATATCAGAAACAATCACATCCACTTGCAGTTGGCCCATGATCTCCAGTGCTTTGGCGCCCGAGTCGGCAAACATCAACTCCCAGCTGGGGGACATTAAGGTCCGTTGTAACGATTTTAGTATATTGACTTCATCATCCACACAGAGCACGCGCGGGAGCGATTTTGTTTCAGACATATCGACCTTGTGATGTTTTACTTTTTAAGAAACTAGGGCTTTATCCAGAACAACTTGTTGCATCAAGTGCTGCTGTTCACCAGGTTTGGTGACGTAAATAGCGAGTGGTTTTGTACTATTCGCCGACAGCGCTTTGAGCCGTTGGATTGAATTTTGGGTCAACGTATGGCCTTCTGGTAAAATTAGGATCTTTTGCGAATTAAACAAGGCGCGTTGCAGGACCATACCAACTTCCAATTGTTCAACACTAAGGTGATGCTGGCTATGGTCTTTAAATGCCATCACATCATGCAAGGACACTTTGGCGAGTTCGCGGACGATCAGTGGGTCATAACTGGTGCCTTGTTGCAGCTTCACTTGGAGCAAGGCTTTGGCTGGCGTTAATTCATCTTTACCCAAACGCCCGAGCTGATAGCCCCAATAGTCTCTTGCAATCGCAAGAATGCGTGCCCCGATAGGGATGGAATCAGCAGCAAGCCCTTTGGGGATGCCGCCTCCGTTATACCGTTCGTATTGATTGGCGATCACGTCCGTCACGTTGTGCAGGTGCTCTGCAGGTGCGAGCATCAAAGCCGCTTGCTGTGGATGACGCATATAAATAGCGCGTTCGGCAGACGTTAACTTGTGAAAGGGTTTTTGATACAGGCTGGTTGTTATTCCCAAAAGCCCTAATTCAAACAACAGGCCAGCCAACGCAATATCCTCAATCTGACGTTTATCTAGCCCTAGGCGAGTGGCTAAATCGCGGCATAACTCGCTTACATTTTGCGCGATCCCACCATCGATGTCTGGGTTGATACTCACCACATTGTAGAGCACTTTATAGGTCGCCTGCTGTTCGTGATGAAGTTCAAGCAAGGTTGCTTTAAGTTTGGCTGTGCGTTGTTGCACCTTGTGTTCAAGTTCATGATTGATAGCTTCAAGTTGTTGATTAGCTTTATAAAGAGCTTTACTTGCATGGGTCAGCTGCTGTTGTAAAAGCTTGTTTTGCCGCATTAAACGTTGTTGTTCAATCAATCCTTTTAATGTGGTTTTGAGTTGCACGTTATCCCACGGTTTTTGCATGTAGCGATGGATGTGGCCCTCGTTTAATGCTTGCATGGTGGAGGGGATGTCGGCATACCCGGTCAGAATGATCCGCATGGTGTCTGGATAATGGACCGCCGCTTGGGTCATTAATTCTGCTCCATTCATTTCAGGCATTCGCATATCTGAAATAATGACATCCACCGCTTCTCGTTGCAGCAGCTCTAAAGCCTCTTTGCCACTGGTCGCGCTAAACAGTAGATAGGGTTCCGTGATCAACAAGCGCTGTAACGACTTAAGAATATTCTGTTCGTCATCAACCAGCAGGATGCGCGTTTGATTCATCAGGCACCCCCATGTTTTTGCAACTGGAACTGCTCTTCATCCATACGCACTTGGTCTTCAGAGCGTAGCGGTAAAGTGACGATGAAGGTCGTGCCGACCCCAACGGTACTTTCGACCTGAATTGTTCCTTTGTGGCGACTGATGATGGTGTAAGACAGCGATAAACCAAGTCCTGTGCCTTGCCCTACAGGTTTGGTAGTGAAAAAAGGCTCGAAAATCCGCTTCATATGCTCTGCAGAGATGCCTTTACCAGAATCTTTAACTCGCACCTGAATTGCCGTTTCATCATAGCTGACGTCAATGTCGATGCGGCCAAAGCTATCCATGGCTTGGGCAGCGTTGACCAACAAGTTCATAAACACTTGGTTCAATTGCATAGGTTGGCAATAGAGTAATGGCAAGTCGGCAGGGTAGTGCCGAAGCACTTCCGCTTTGTATTTTAATTCATTGCTAATGACTCTTAAGGTGCTTTCAATACCATGGGTAATATCGACTGCCAGCCAATCTGTGCTATCCACGTGGGAAAACTCTTTCAGGCTTTTCACGATCGCCATGACCCGTTCGGCGCCCTCTAAAGATTCCGCAAGTAAGTCAGGACAATCGGACAGCACCATCGCAAGCTGATTACGTTGCACATATTCAGCCTTTAATTGATGCAATGAGGGTTGCGGTACCTTATCGACAATTTTGCTCAATAACTCGGTGTATTTGAGCATGCGAGCTAAATAGTCTTGCAATGATTGGAGATTGGAAAAAATAAATCCCACAGGGTTATTTATTTCATGTGCCACACCTGCTGCAAGTTGACCTATTGCTGCCATTTTTTCCGATTGCAACAGTTGGTTATGGGCTTCTTCTAATTTATTGATCAATAGTTGCTGTTGATGTTTTTCCGCTTCGAGTTGCTCGGTCAAGCGGGTCAGTTGTTGATGATAGCTGGCGGTGACCGTCATGTCGTAGACCGTCAAACACACCCGTTCCACTGCATTACTTTCATTAAAAATTGGATAAATCTCAACGTTTTGGTACATCTGGCATTCTTCGCCAGTGATAGGGCGACTGCTGTTGAACTGAAACACGACAGGTCGCTGTTCCCAGTAGGAGAATGTTGCGTTTTTTAACACAAACACACTTTGCAGCTTGCGTTTTAAAAAGGTCGCTTGATCAGGAAATAATTCTAAAATGGATTTTCCTTCAACGTGCTCGAGTGGAATTTGCAGTCGATCGGCAAAAAAGTTATTCCAATACAGGAGGTTGTAGCTACTGTCGACAATACAAACCCCGATAGCCAATTGGCTAACGACGTCTTGAAATAGCTGTTGTCGATCCATATGGCCTCCTTCGTAGCACAGCGACTACTGCCAACGGTATTCTTTGCAGTTAATCCAACATTTCGTTTAATTTACCGGCTAACACGCCAATCGACGTCTCGTCCAAGCAAATCACCACGCGAGAAGAAAAACTGATGTGCTCGAGTGCAAACAAAATTTCTAACAATAATGCATGGTGCCAGTTGTAATTACTTTGCACCTGCTGGGTGGGTTCAAACAACGATGGTGCCGCCAGATGAAGCCGGCTACCGAGTTGATCCACCATCCCTTTTAAACAAGCGCCGGCTAAAATATTCGTTAATTCTAATACCAACTCATTGATACTGTTATGGTCCATGGGCTGGTCATAACTCATGGCCTCGCCAAGTTCTTTGCAGCCCTCGGCACTGATCATTGAGATGACCTCGCCGTGCATATCGCCTAAGAAGGACTGTCGAGCAAAATGATGTGGTGTCTGGGCTTCATACAAATGATGTAAGCCATCGGGCGTGGTCATGCTAATTTTTGGGATCGATAAAATGACTCGGATGTTGATCAATTGCGCCAAGGCATTGGCGGCTTGTCCCATCGAGATATTCATGATCTCTTGTAACGCGTCACGTTGTAATTCGTTTATTAACATCGGATTGTTCATAACAAACCTACCTCAACGAGCGCTGCGCGGAGTTGTGTCGGATCCAGTGGTTTTTGTAAAAATTTAAAGGCGCCAAGTTTATACACACGTTCAACTGCAAGCGGCTGAATATCTGCACTAATGACGATCACAATGGTATTGGCATTTTGCTTTTGTAAAGCCTCTAAAACACCAAAACCATCTAATACCGGCATTTGTAAATCAAGAAACAACAACTCGGCATTGCCGGCATTAACTTGCGCCAAGGCCTCGACACCATTAGTGGCTTCGGAAATCATGGCATCAAGTTCTGTGGGTATTGCTTTTCGAACATTTTTTCGCGACAAGAGCGAGTCGTCTGCGATGGTAATAGCAAGCGACATGTGAACCTCCCAAAGTGCTGACACGACAGCGTTAGTTCAACCATAGCCCTTTTTTGGCGCTTTGTTTGTGGAATGCCGATGACACGAAGAATTCCAGCAAATTTTTTAGGCAATAGACACAGAAATCAGCCTGTTTGACCCATGTGTCTCATTTGTCCTTTTTATTGAATGTAGGTTGCACTCATAGATACGTCAAGCAAAGAGTCATGCCAATGGTGTGGATGGTCATGCATTAGGTTGAATGTCGGCGGTTGTCTGACAATTCACCTGATTTTTCCGTGTAAGCGAGCAGGCATACTGCTATAATCTGCGCCATTTTTTTCGTCTTTAAACCACAGCAGGATTTCGTCAGGCATGGCCAGTGCACAATTTCTTGAAGAAGTGAATAAACGCCGCACGTTCGCGATCATCTCTCACCCAAATGAAAGCCTTTAATTTAAAAGCTTGCATCCCTTTTCAGATCTTTTTACAGCTCCTTGCAAATCACTGTCCTGTCAGTAAAAATCGCCGCATAAATTTTTCAGCTCTATGCAAAAGCTTGCATTTGCATTCGGGCAAACCGATTACACAGCCGTGTACATAAAATCCCGTTTTCGGCTATTGTGTACATAATTTTAATTCAAAGGTGTTGGGTTATGTCGTTATCCGATAGCTGGCTACGTGCAAACAATGGTCGAGAGCGCGAAGGCGTAATGGAAAAAGCAGATCAGGATGGTTTGTCGGTGCGCGTGAGCGCCAAAGGCAAAATTAAGTTCCAGATCCGTTTCCGCTACGAAGGAAAGATGACTCGTTGTGACATTGGCACTTATCCACTAATGGGTCTTGCTGACGCGCGCAAAGAAGCCATGCGATTTAGAGCAGAGCTTGAGAAAGGAAGAGATCCGCGCATCGTCAAACAAATAGAGCGTCTTGAGGTTATTGATGATCAGAAGGCAACGCTCGAGCGATTGTTTGACGATTGGTACTATTCCTATGCGGTAACGGCCAAGAAAGGCCACCACGAGATCCGCCGAAGTTTTCAAATCCACGTGTTCCCTAAGATTGGCGATTTGCCCCTTACATCAATATCGCTGAATCGCTGGCTGGAAATTCTAGAGTCGTTGTCCAAAGGGCCGAAAGCAAAGCCGCGTATTGCAGAGCGGATCCTAGTCAATGCTAGACAGTTTTACTCTTGGGCTAGGCGCCGTCACTTGTGCCCGACAAACGTACTGATTGAGATATCTGCTGTGAACGATCTGCAGATCAAGGACAAGATAAACACTCGCCACTTAAATGACGAAGAGATCCGGTTGGTTCTTGAAGCATGTGATAAAAGCCGCATGGAACCAAAGAATGCGATGTTCGTAGAGTTGCTGCTGATTTACGGATGCCGACCAATGGAGCTGCGCGAAGCCAAGCGTTCTGATTTTGATTTTGACGCGATGACGTGGACGGTGCCACCCGAGAAGCACAAGACAGGCGAAAGGACTGGTAAACCGCTGATACGACCAATCATTCCAGAAGTTGTGCCAATGTTGAAACAGCTCATGGCGTTGTCAAACTGCGAATACCTGATCACGAACCGTGATAGTACAGAATTCCTTAGCCGATCAGCAGTAGTGGCGTTGCCGGGTAACATCATGCAGTGGGTGCGCAAAAACAAAAAAATTGAAATGGAGCATTGGTCATTGTACGCACTGCGCAAAACGTGCCGTTCAAATATGTCGACTATCTGCGAACCGCACGTTGCCGAAATCATGCTGGGTCACAAATTGCCAGGTGACTGGGGTACCTATGACCACTACAACTACCTGCCTGAGCAAGCAGCAGCTTATAGTGCTTGGTGGGAGCGAATCCAACGTATTCGAAATCCTGAGCTCTACAGCAATGTGGTTGATTTAAAAAAGGCATAGGAACAGAAAGTTTTTTGGATTTGAATTTGCTAAGTTTTTAAATTCGGGTAGCTAAGAGAGCAACAACAAGCAAGGAAATGCACATGTATAAAGTTATTTTGATAATCGATGTATACAACGAGGATTGCTTGGAGCAATCAACGCATTGCACCTCATTTACTAAAGAGATTGAGATACCTTTTGCTCCTGTGCCAGGGCAAGAAATATCGGTTGATTCAGACCGCTCGGCTGTAATTGCAAAAGTAAGTTGGTCTACTAGTGAGTCGATGTTCCGAGTGTATTTAGAGGATAGGTTTGTCGAATTTCATGGTTTTGATGAAGTTTCTTATGAAGATTGGATAGAACATTTCACAGAAAGAAAGTGGGTTTGTCATGGAGAATACCCAACTTAAATTGTTACCAGAGTAAAAAAGCCCCAATCGGGGCTTTAGCTCAAATACAGTGCAGCAAGCGCTGACACTCAAGGCCGATCGGCGCGAAAGGAATGTCGTCGTCAAAATCGATTGGTGGTGGCATTGGAGCGCCGCTTACGTTAGACGGGTCAGGCATGCGCTGACCTTGAGTGTTGTTGTGGTAACCGCCCTGCATTTGCATCTGGTTTTGAGCCGAATTTGGGAAAGGCCGGCCACCTTGCTGTGGCTGTTGCGGTGCGCGGTTGTTGCCGCCCGCCATTGGCGCTGCAGCTTGTTGTTGAGAAGCATCTGGTTTGCCGTCTAACATCTGCAGTTCACCTGCGATGATTTCAGTGGTGTAACGCTCAACACCTTGTTGATCTTGCCACTTGCGCGTGCGCAGACGACCTTCAATGTATACCTTGCTGCCTTTGCGCAGGTACTCACCAGCAATTTCAGCCAAGCGCTGATAGAACACCACGCGGTGCCACTCGGTTTGTTCCTTCTTTTCATTGGTCTGTTTGTCAGTCCAAGATTCAGAAGTTGCCACCGTGATGCTAGCAACCGCGCCACCTTGCGGCATATACCGTACTTCAGGATCCGCGCCCAAGTTGCCGATGATGATTACCTTATTAACTCCACGAGCCATTTTCTTATTCCTTGTTATTGCCCGGCTACTCGTCGTAGCCGGTGATTGTAATTCCGCGCATGCGAGCCCGTTTACCGTGGTCATCACGGCAATCTGTATCGCAGAACGAATGAGTTGGCGCCAGTTCGGCGCCGCAATTCAGACAGAAGCCATGGCCATGTTGTTTGGCTTCGGCTCTTGCCCTGTTGATTTGGTTTTCACAGATAAACTGAGTTAGTTCCTGTGCTTGGTCGATGATGTCAGCCATTAAGCGCCGCCTTGCCGCACTTTGGCGGCGTATGCGTCGGCTAAGTCAGTTATAGATTCACTACTGCCTAGCATTTGAATTGTCTCAATGGCGTCAGCGCCAGCGATAAAGCCAGCCCGCCCAGCCTCAGCGCGAACTTCTCGCATGCAGCGCGCTTCTGATGGGTCCAAATCTCGGTTTAGAGCTTTCATCATTTCTTTATGCTGTTCAGTTGGTAGAGTATCAACGTCCATTTCATAAAGATTAAATGCTTGTATGGCAGAGCCAAGACTGCGACGAAGTACAACGCTCCGTCCGTACCACTGATCACGCTCATCCGTGAGTTCACCAATTCTTTCGTTGCATTCGTCGACTTCACGAGCGAGTGCATCACGTTCCGCGATAACACCTTCGAGTTCGGCTTTAATGCGTTGTGCATCAGCCAGTTTCAGTACAACTTTTCTACTTCCCGTTTGCATGCCGCCAGTTGGCACATCAGCAATTGCGCAGGTCAGTCTTGATAATCCGATCATGAATCACTCCAGCGGCTTCAAGCCGGCATTAATTCGTTTGTCATTCCAGCGCTGAACCATGTCAGCGGCCATTTGCATATCTTCGTCGGTTGGTTCGTCTCTGGCGCGTTCCCACGCCAGAGTCTGTGCGGTGGCTTCGATGATGGTCATGCTGCCACTCGCTCTTGAGTACACAATTCAGGAAGGTTGGCGCGAACCAGCACCTCAGCCAATGGCGGTGGTACTGAGTTGCCGCAACGCGCAACTTGAGCCGTTTTGGACAGTGGCTTGCCGTCTTGGTCACGGTCGATGATGTAGTCTTCAGGGAAGCCCTGAGCTTTGAATAATTCATGCGGTTGAAGCATGCGCATGCCAATGTCGACGATCACATGGTCGACACCATTCACGGTTACCAAACCAAATCGGTCGTTGCTGGTGATCGTGTGGATTGGTTCGCTTAGTTCGCAGCCGTCTTTTTCATTGCCGTAATACTTCAACAAGAAGGCGCGAACCTCACCAATATGGTTGCCGCCGGCTGTAATGGTTGGCATTGGGTCGTCCACCGATTGACCGTCTTTGCACGTTCCGCGAAGCTTTACCAGGTGAGAGGTGACAAGCGCGTTGTGGTCCACTGATGTAATGGTGTGAAGCGGCTCGATTAACTCAGCACCGGCCCCTGTGTAGTTGCCGCCATAGTGCTTGGCCAAAAACGCAGATACCAAGGCGAAGTGGCCACCTTTGACTTGAGCGCAGATAGTGCGCAGTGGTTCGTCACCTGGCATGTTGCGTTGATTGCTCGCGTTGGCATGCTCAGTGATGAATGGCACAACCTTCTGGTCAACAATGAATGGTTTATCCGCTTCGATTACATAGCGAACCAATCCACGGGCAATGCGCCGCATTGTGGCTTCAACCAATGGTTTTTTGCGGTCGAAGATGCTTGGGCAAGGCACTGACCAATCAATGCATTCTGCAGCAGTTCTGTATGGCAAACGCTTACGTGACTGAACATCCATGGAGTTCGGAGCCGCGTGTGTTGGTTCTGGCCATACGATGGGACGGCCATCACAACGGGCAACCATGAAAAGGCGCTTGCGGATTGTTGGGGCGCCAAAATCACAAGCGCGTAGCTCACGCCATTCCACCTTGTAGCCTAAGCCTTTAATCAATGGAGATGGGTCGGTAATTCCTAAAATGTCGCAGCATTCAGCCAGCGCTGGGTGGTCAGCATCAATGCCTGTGCTCAGGATTGATACGAATGCTTTGAAAGTCTCACCTTTACGGTCAGGGCATGGAAAGCTGTTGCCGTTTTCATCTTCAACAACAGGGCCCCACGTTTGGTACTCTTCGACGTTTTCCAACATCATTACTGCAGGCCGCTTTAACAGCGCCCAGCGAACCGCGATCCAACCAAGACCACGAATAAACTTGCTTACCGGTTTAGCGCCTTTTGCCTTACTGAAATGAGTGCAGTCTGGCGATAACCAACAAAGGTCAACTGGCTTACCTTCCGTTGCTGCGATTGGGTCCACATCAAATACTGACTCGCAGAAGTGGCGCGTGTTTGGATGGTTAACCGTATGCATCGCAATAGCATCAGGGTCATGGTTGATTGCGATATCAACAGAGCGGCCGATGGCAAGCTCAATTCCGGTCGATGCACCGCCACCACCTGCGAAGTTGTCAACAATTAGACCTCGATTCATGCTGCCACCTCACGTGGTGCTGCCATGGCCGACAGCGCTTGATAGATTTGGCTGACATATTTAGCCTGGTGGATAGCATCATCCAAAGCGTTGTGAGCAACGCCTGCAATTTGGTCGTGCTTGGGGTCGATGTTTAGCAAAGAGCGGCCAAGGTCGACGATGGTGCGAACGCAGCGCTCGTTGCTGTAGCGCCATGGCAATTTGATATCAACCGCGCCAAAGGCAGTTGCTAAAATGGCGCAGTCGAAGCTTGGACCGTTACCCCAAACGAATGGCTCGAACTCTTCGCTGTGAACTTCGATCCATGTGGCGAACTGGTGGAGAGCCACGGCCAGATGAATGGCTTTGGTGCTGTTGAGCGCTGCGCGTGCTTCGTCTGATTGCTTTTCCCACCAAGAAACGGTGTCTGCGTCTACATCCAGCCAAGTATCCTCACAGCTTTTGCGTGTCACTGTGCGGTAGAACTGCTCACCTATTTCGCCTGTAGCCGGATTAAAGAACACGGCGCCGATGCTCACCAATGCCGCGTTCTTGGCAGTAGACAGAGTTTCGATGTCGATCATGATGTGTTTCATGCTGCATGCTCCACGATTGCGCCTGCTAGTTTTTGCAACTCTGATACTGAATACTTTGGTGTTTTAAACTGCGGCACCGGCATGATTTGACCGCTCTGACGCCAGCGCCAGATGGTCGACTCAGACACACCTAAAAGACGCGCAGCTGTTTTTTGATTTACAATTAAAGGTAATGACATGATTAAGCCGCCTTCTGTAAGTCGTTTTGAATTTCAGCCAATACATTGGCAATGGTTGGGTCGAGCAATTCAGATAGACGCTCAAGTACTGCCAGTTTGGTTGGTAGGTTTTGGATTTGACGCGGGGTCAGCACTTGGCTCAAATTGGCCAGCGCAGCTTCGATGTCGGTCGGTACCTGTTCTGCAATTGCCAATTCAAATGCAGCAGGAACATCAACCTCGATCACTTCTTCTTCGGAATCGATTTCTGACGCCGCAGCCTTTGTAATAGCCTTCCAATATCCGTTGCCATACTTCTGAGCCAATCGACGTGCTTTGAGCTCATTCAGTAGCGTGCGAACGATGCGAACATCGATTCCTGATGCATCTGAAATCTTGGTTGCTGATTGCGGTTCCTGAATAAACGGCAGCAGGGACTCAGCTTCTGGCAATTTTTGATCAGGCACATCATCACCAAGCTCCATCAGTGAACCTGACTCAGGCAAAGAGTGAGCGGAGTCAGCCAATCCTAGGCTCTTGCGGCCTAAGTCAGTGATAACCAACTTGTTGCCATCTTCTTCCACCAACTCTTGGCCGATTAAGCCTGTCACCATGTCGCCAAGGACTTCTTGATCAACACCGATGGTTCTGGCCAGAACTGGCGCAGTCATTGGCCGTTCGGCCAGCGCTTTCAATACTTCTTTCATGCTGCAGCACTCCCGTAGCTCTGGGCGCCAAGACGGCGCATGATGAAATTGCGACCCTTCTCGGTGAGGGCGTAACGGTTTGTGTAGGTTTGGATTAACCAGCCGAAAGCGGCCAAGTTATCCAGCACTGATTCAGCTTGTGAGCGGCAGTCAAAGACACCAGATTGAAGAGCTGCATTGACTCCACATGCATCGTCATTGCCGCCGGAATTGCGGTAAATGACGTACAGCGCAGAGCGTTGAATGGTAGAAAGTTGCTTTTCCGTGCCTGGCAAGATGGCCTCAGCTTCGAACTGTCCATTTTGAATACATACCCGCGCGGCGTAGCCTGTATTGTGGGTAATGCTTTCCTTTATGATTACTGCTGATTGAAGCGTCATGTGAACCTCCGTGGTTATAATCGCTATGCAGTGAATATAATCACTGATGGGGAGGGGTGTCAACTGCTTGCGGTGAATATAATCACTATTTTTTGATTTTGTTTAATATGAACTCGATGCTGGAGTTTGTGTCTTCACAATTAATCGAGGAGAGCAAGCTTGCTACTTTCTCTATGGATGCTGCGTGGCCTGATGTGCCAAGGATGTAGTTTGGGGATACTTTAAGGACTGAGCAGATCGCCAGGAGCTGATCTGTCTTAAACTCAGCACCAGACTTAATTTTTGATATTGTTCCTGCACTGTAACCTGTTGCCATTGCGAGCGAATCCCTCGTGAAGCCAGCTTGCTTCATCGCTTTGGAAATTCGTTCAGCGCGAGCTTTGTCCATCGAATAGTCTCAACAGGTTATGGATTTCGACCATACAGCAAGTCAGGGCTTTCTGCCGTCAGCCTTTTAGACGGAAAGCGTCTCTTGCCGTCATTTTTGCGAATCCCAAAGGGCTCGCTGTAGCCAAGTTGTATCTGTTTTTGGTATAAGATGGTGGTCATAGTCACCATGATGGTGATTATGATGATCATTGGAGGGATTTACAATGAAAATAATCACTGATACAGTGATTTTAAGTAAGTACTGTTACTGCCCAGGCGGCGGTGATGGTGATGATGAAGACCCGCCGCCAAAGAAAACAAATTAGCATCGGGCCACGGAGGGTGTGATGGAATCGTGTGTTGTTCAATTTGGTCTTTTTGAGATAGGTAACATTTACCTTTACTCCTTAGTTGTATTGGCCGGAATTGCATTTACAAGGAAAAACCTTTCAGGTTTTTGGCTCGCTTCCGTCACAGCCCTTTTTTACGCAATATCAAAAGCTTACCACTGTGAAATAAAAGCCATCGATGGATGGCATGTGTTTAGGTACCTTTTTTGGGTAGGGCTAGACTTACTGTATTTATGTACAGTATATTTGTGGTTGAGCAAGGCTTGGGTATTTAAAAACTACGTGTTGCGAGGGCTGCTCGTCTTGCACCTATGCATGTGGTTTTGTCATTGCGTTCGGATTATCGATGTTCATTTTTTGGTAGGTGTCGACTTTAGGTACGTTTACGGCATTAGCATCTCGATTATTAACTTTTTTATCGTGCTGCTCGTCGTGGCTCAAATTATTCCAAGCCAGAAGGATTTAAGGGGGAATTATGGAAACAATAATCGCAATCTGCGCAATAGGACTGATAGTGGCAGCTTCGCTGCTCGTGATAAAAGCCTTTAGAAAAGCTGATAATTCAGAACGGAATAATTGTTCAGATAGCTCTTTTGGTGAAGCTGCGATCCAACTTTTACGTGATATGCGCGCGGCTGAACGCATAAATGAGAAAAGTAAGCGAGTTCCGAGAAGCATAGAATTAGTTGAAGAGCGGGATCGTCTTCTGGATTGCATCGATGAAAAGAAACGGCAACAATTGATAGAAGAATATTCAGATAGCTGCGCATAATAAAAGCGTATCTCAATCATGGATGATTTACGTGATCGGACTAAGAATAAAACAATCTAGAAAAAGCAAAGGCTTATCTCAAGCCGAGTTAGCATGCAAACTTGGCTTAAAAACCCAATCCATTCAGCAATGGGAAAGTGGCAGGACTGAGCCAAGATTTGCCAGGCTGGAACAGTTAGCTGACACGCTGAATGTTACAATAGCTTGGCTTCATGGACTGGATCCAGAAAACCATCAGCCACAAGACCATTTATTAGAACTTCAAAGACAATACAAAGAGCTTGCGAAAAATGCGAGCTCTAACGCATTGCAAAAGCTTGAACAGATGGGATGGTTGTCTATCAGCCGGAAAGATATCCCAATTGATGCAATGGCCGACATAATTTCGAACGAAATAGAGCGGTCAATCAAGGGTCTCAATTTATAAAAAAAGGCGGATATACCGCCTTTCTACTTAATGAATTCTCTAGTTATCCTTGCCACTTCCGCATAACGTTCTGCTTCTGAAATGTCATTTTGTTTGGCAAAGTAAATATAGCTCGCCAAAGTGCTTTCGAATTCTACATTCTCAATGCCTTCTCTTTCAGCTATATGACGAACCAAGCGAAGCGAATCGGACAAAACATCCAAATCGAACTTGGTATTACTTTTCACTCCATAATTAAACGCAGGGTTTAGCATGTCGTATATCGGAACCTTAAGAGCCAGACTAACTGCTTCGGCTTTATCTAAAGAAAGGTTGATTGGGTCATCACTTTCCTTAAGTAAGCTGTTGCAATATGTTTTCTCGATTCCTTTCTCGCTAAGTCCAGCAGCTATCTTCGATAATGCTGTGCCACTGGTCACGCCCTGAGCTCGTGCAACGGATAGGAAATTCCGTTTAAAGACCTCTTTTGCTGTAGCCATACGCCCACCAAACTTAAAAGTATTCAAAAAATATATCACTTAGATACTGATGTTAACAAGCAAATGGAGAAAATAATAACCGTATTGGTGATTCTTTTCACTTGATCTCTTTGTAATGTTCGGCCAATATAATCACTGAAATGGTGATTATCTCGGTGGTTAAATGTCGAACAATACTCAACTGCTTGATGCTGCTAAAAAAATAGTTCAGCACCATGCCAAATCAAAAACGATTCACGACCTGTCAAAACGGTCAGGATTGAGCCGTTCCTATCTTCAACATTTTGCCAATGGGAAGATTATAACCCCCGGCGTCACACAAGTTGAAAGTATTTTACGAGCTGAGAACCATCCAGTGATTAAACAAATCGACTCCTTGTGTCGTTAGTAACCGTGCTTGTTCGGCGCTGCCATGTTAGCTCGTTTCCCGCGCATGGAGTCCTCAGCAGAAACAAGAAGCCAACGTGTTCAGTTTGGCAAATTGACTGAACAACGGATACGCGAGTTGAGGTTGCGACTCGGGCGATAGGACAACCTGACAGCTGGAATAGACAGCCCGATTGCATCGGAATGCAGATGGCCAAACCCAATTAAGGGTTAAATCGTTTCGTGATGGTCGTCTGCATTCCAATGCGATGCGCGTGACTGCCATTGATGGTGCAGCGCTGCAGTTCGCAGCCTTAGAAAAAAACAAAACCCCAGCGGTAACTGGGGTTTCAGAGACATACCAACCTTAGGAGCAAATATGTCTGTAGCAACTAATGTAATTCCTTTAAGAACCGGTGTCAAACCGGAGGGGGCCGTGGTGGCTGATATCGAAAATGGTTATTGCAAAATAGCTAACGAGCTACTGGATAGCATCTGCCAATTGGATATCAGCGGTAGCCAATACCAGGTGTTGATGGCTGTTATTCGATGCACCTATGGCTATAACAAAAAAGAGGATCGGGTTACCAACACGTATTTGGTAACGCTGACTGGCCTATCAGAAAAAACTGTCCGTGATGCACTAAACGTACTTACAGAACGCAACGTGATCACCTGTGAAAAGCAGGGGATTATGAAGCTGATTTCGGTCAACAAAGTTGTCAGTGATTGGTCTGTTAAATCTGACAAAGCAGCCAACATGCGCAAAGGAACGGAGCAAATGCACCGAAGCAAATGCTCCACCAGTTCGGAGCAAATGCTCCGCGAGGATGGAGCAAATGCACCAAAAGAATGGAGCAAATGCACCAACACCAAAGACAACTTAAATACAACTAACCAAATACAACCTACCAAAGACAACCAACGCGCTACCGCGCCGAAAAATTTGGATTACAGCCAGTGGCCTTCAATGCCATCAGAGCAAACTCTGAAAGACTGGTTTGCAATGCGCAAAAACAAAAAGGCGTTGGTATCTCAAACCGTCATCAACCGCATGGCGAAGCAGCTGCAAATCGCTGCTTCAGCAGGTATCTCTGTCGATGATTGCCTGGCAGAAGCGGTGACTCGTGGTTGGACTGGTTTTGAAGCCTCTTGGATGCTGCGCTCTGGTGGTCAACAGCAAACACGTTTCCCTCAATCTTTTGGCGGCCAAAACTACGTCTCGGGAGAACTGTAATGACTCGGATCATTGATTGTATGCCGTTAGCTCCTGAAACAGGCGTTTGTGCTGAGCACGGCGCTTACCAGTTCCGTTATCAGGCCATGGGTTCTCGGTTCTACGTTGCCGACACATGCCCACAATGCGCTGCAGCACTGAAAATCAAAGAGCAAAACGAGGATGCAGCACGGCGCCAACGTGAAGAGCAAGCGCGTGTTGAGCGTAAGCGCTGCGAAGCTGGTGTTGGATTGCGTTACGTGCAGGCAAGTTTTGAATCGTTCATCGCTGAAACAAATGAGCAAGCCAAGGCGTTGTCTGATTGTGTTGCATACGCTGAGCACATTGCTGCAGGTGGCCATGCAAATTTGGTCATGTCTGGCCAAGTAGGCACCGGCAAAACCATGCTGGCCTGTGCAATGGTGAACCGCCTGCTGGCAACTGGTCGTCGAGTTCGCATTGCCAAGCTTGGCGATATCGTTCGCACCATCAAAGACAGCTGGCAGAAAACAGGCTGTAAGACCGAAACCGAAATTATCCGTGAGCTGGTTCAGCTGGATCTGTTGGTCATTGACGAAGTTGGTCAGCAGCGCGGCACTGAGACTGAACTGCTGTTGATATTCGAAATTATTGACGGCCGCTATCAGGCAATGCTGCCAACGGTGTTGATTTCAAACCTTGATAAAGACGGGATCCGTGATGCGATTGGTGACCGAGCCTTTGACCGTTTACGCCAAGACGGCGGCAAGTTGGTGGCCTTCAACTGGGGCAGCATGCGCGGCCTGCGGAGAACTGCATGAGTAAGTCGGTGGCTGTTCAATTATCGGATGCAAGCATTGGCCGTGCCTTATCGCAGCCAGACGTTGCTGAGCTTCGTGATATTCGTCAGCCGCTGGCGTTGCGCGTTCACAGTGACCGTCAGCGAGGCACCTGGTACTTGGTTCAATATCAAAATGGCCAGAAGCGGCGAGTTCGTGTTGGCTACTTCCCCACACTGAAAACCAAAGACGTTCAGGCTATGGTTCCCAGCTTGCTGGCACAGATGGCCGTAGGTGATGAACCAAGTGCAGATCGCTTTGAAACGGTTGGTGACTTGCTGAATTGGTACCGCCAACGCATGGAGAAAGACCACAGCAAATCGCGTGTCTGGCGCAACTCTGTGGACAGCGCCATCAAAGCGCACCTTTTACCTCGGCTGGCTGATATGCCGTTGGCGAACCTGACCAAAGTGAACATCGATAGCCGGTTGATCCTGCCGCTGATGGCTGATGGTTTGAAGCCGTCGACCATGCGCAAGTATTGGGGAACGCTCAAAACTGCAGTGGCTATGGGCGCCAAAATGGATTTGCTGCACCGCGACTACATGGCTGGCATGAAGTTCGTGGACCATGTGCAAAAGCGGATCCTGCCAAAGGAAGGCCGTTTGATGCTCAACAAGTTACCGACTGTGATTGAGCAGCTGCAAAGCGCTGCAGAGCTTGGTTGGGGCTTGGTTGTGATGATGCTGATGTTCGCAACGCGCATCGGTGAGACACGCCAGTTACGTTGGTCCATGGTCGATTGGACTAGCCGCATGATTGTCATTCCTGCAGAGCTCACCAAAACCAATGTGACGCATGTGCTGCCAATAACTCCATTGTCCGAGGAAATTCTCCGAGCTTACCAAGCCTGCCAGTTGGTCGGGTCAGATTTGTTATTTCCATCAGGCCAAGAAGCTATCAGCAGCCAAGCGGCGCAGGATGCTATCAGACTGGTGAGCAAGGGCAAGTGGTCAGCGCATGATTTACGTAAATTGGCGCGTTCAGCGTGGGCAGAGCTTGGCATTGATTACTGGATCGGTGAGCGATTGCTGAACCATAAGCCGCGTGGATTGGATGCGGTTTACATCAAGACCGATGGTTTGGCCAAGCGCATGGAAGCCTTGGAGTTGTACCACGACTGGTTAAAAACACAGGGTTTCGGCGCAGGCATTATACAGGCATTGCAAAACAGCAAGGCAGCGTGAAAGCGGCGTATTTATTAGCGTTGGCGGTAATTGGCATTTTTCAGCAGCGGAATATTTAAGAGGTGGTTTGATGGGACATTACGACGAACAACGAGAGCAGCATGAAGCGGGGAGTGCTTTAAAGCAAACCGCAGAAGTAGGTTTTCACCTAGCAAATGCAGTCAATGAATTGAAAGCTGCTTTGTCCTTAATGCCAAAAAACACCAATAAATATGGGTTGCTGAACCATCTTGTTGAGCTCACCAAATTGGTCAAAGGAGAGGAACTATGATAATTCGCTTTGATGGCTATTCACATGGAGCTGCGAAATTCGTAGATGTAGACCGCATTATTCATTTTGAGCAAATCAGCTTTAATGGATTTTCTGGTACCGAACTGCATATGGATGACGGATCCAAAATAAGAGTTGGCCATTGGCCTGAGGATGTAAAAAGTAGAATCGAAGCTGAACAAAATCGAAAAGGAGTAAGCAAGTGAGAATACCTGCTTCAGTAATCCTCAGCATGATAGCTATTACGCCACACGCTTCTATGATGGCGAGCGAGCCAATAATTACTGAATTTGGTTACTTACCGACTGCAAACAAGCACATAGCCAAGCGACAAAAGCGGAAACGCCAACGGCTCCAAGCAGAAGCGTTAGCAGTCAAGTCGTGCATCGGGCATAAAGAGCGCAATAAAAAGGGGCGCCCATGATTATCGGCATTGATCCAGACCTGCGGAAATCAGGCGTTGCCGTGGTGGACTGCGGCGAAATCAAAGAGCTGCATTCTCTGGACGCTGTGCAGCTTGTTTTGTTTTGCCGTGAGCTTTGGGTCAAGGAAGGCGCCACCGTAGCCATGGAAGATCCGAACTACAACAAACCAATCTTTGACCGCCCAGGTGTTAGCCCACAAGCGCGGTTGAAGATTGCTCAGAACGTTGGCCAAGTCAAAGCTGCAGCGACTCTATTGGCTGAGTTCATCATGTCGCATGGTGTGCCGGTGGAAATGGTACCTCCACTGATGGGGTATCCAAAAGCAGCCAAGAAGGACGCCAACCTGTTCAAACAGATTACACGTTGGAATGGTTCAAGCAATGAAGACCAGCGTGATGCTGCCATGATTGCGCTTTTTGGAGGTCGTTATGGTTCACGGCGGTGATTTGATTAAGGTCGCTCGGACGGCCAGAGGGATGACGCAGGACGAACTGGCTGTATTAAGTGGCTTTGGCCGCCGCACTTTGCAGCGCTGGGAGTCGAAAAAAGCAGAGCCGGGCTTTTCTGCTGTGGTGATGATTTGTGATCAGATATGCGGTGTGCAAGTTCCACAGGCAATGAAATTACTGGAGGCATAATGACGCTCAAGGAAGTTCGATATGCATTAAAGGTTTGGGGTCGGTTCTGGTCCAGTAAAGAGCAGGGGCTTGGCTTTGCCAGTCGTTCAATTACAGCCACGATGATGGAGATTGGATTGCTTGGTGTGAGTTCTCGCTCAGATAAGCACCTTTATAGCCATGGCTCAGAAGGTGTGTTTGTTCCAGACCATATCACTGAAATTGATAACGCCGTTTCAAAGTTCTTGCGTATCAATGAGCGTCAAATTATTCGTGCTGTTTATGTGCAAAATAAAAAGCCAACTGAGAAAGGGCGCGCCTTGCTAATTCAGGCAGAGCTGGCGTTGTCTCGCCACATTTAACTCTGTTGAGTTCTATTTACAATTAGGATATAAAAGTGAGTGCCTGTTTTGGGTATTAACTAACAATTAAAGGGACTTACTATGAAAGCCGTTATTGCTTCACTATTTATTATTGCTATTACTTTTATTGCAGGCTGTGCCACTTCGAACGTAACGGCTGGTCGTGATTTCTCAAGCGCAAATGTTGCCAAGATCGTTAAAGGCAAAACAACTGTAGAAGAAATGACGCAGATGTTTGGCCAGCCATTCACCAAGGTTGTTTTATCTGCTACTGATGAAAAATGGATGTATTTTTACAACCAGAGCTCAAGCAAAGCGCAGAGCTATGTCGTTACTATGTCGGTTGAATCTAGCAACTACCAAAAGACATTAGACGTGTTGATTTCAAACGGTGTTGTATCGAATTTCACCTTTACTGAGGGTGCAAACCCATCAGCAATTAACGTCAACTAGATAAAAGCGCCACATTTGGCGCATAAAGCGCCACAAATGGCGTTTATTTACCCCTTAAAAAAGGCCATAATTTACTAAGCTGGTGCGAACTGGCTGAACAAGAACCCGACCAAAAGTCGGGTTTTTTGCTTTCTGTTCCTGCGACAACTCGGCGTCCTGTTTTGCCCGGCTTTTGTCGGGCTTTTTTATTGGTGCACCATGACTGATATCCGCAAAAAGCTGACGGCTGCTGGTGTCAGTGCTGCAGTCTTGTTGTCGGCCACCATGTTGGTCGCGCCATTCGAAGGCAAGCGGAATGATGTTTATGTTGATCCAGCCAACATACTGACCAGCTGCTATGGCCACACTGGCCGCGAACTTCAAAAAGGCATGCGGTTCACTGATGAACAATGCCTTGATCAATTAGCTACTGACTTGGCCAAGCACGATAAGCAGATGCGTTCTGCCGTGAAGGTTGAGTTATCAGAAGGTGAGCATGCTGCTTACCTGTCTTTCGTTTACAACGTTGGAGTTGGTAACTGGCAGCAATCAACTGTGCTGAAGTTGCTGAACAAAGGTGCTCGTTTCAGTGCGTGTGAGCAACTAAAGCGTTGGATATACATCGATGGCCAGCCAAGCAAAGGGTTGGCCAATCGTCGCCAGGCTGAATATGCAATGTGCATAAAGGATCTGAAATGAAAAACTTAAACCTTATTTTGCGCACCCTGATCACGTTGGTTTTTGTAGGCATGATTGCTTACATGGTTTATGCCAGCTGGCGAGTTGCTTCATCTGAACACTCTGCAGCCATGTTGCGCATGCACCTCGAATCGCAGCAAAAACAAGTGCAACTCCTATCTGCAGCCGTTGAATCGGCTGACCTTGAGCTACAGCGCATGCGTAAGGAGCGTGAGAAGCTGGCTGCGATCCAATCCGAATATGAGCAGCGCATTGCTGCCATCAGTAAACAAGCCGCTGAACTGAACACTGCAGTCAGCAATATTGAGCACAGCACCGATGAAACAGTTAAATCTTGGGCTGCTGTTGAGCTGCCTGCTGATGCTGTTGGCGTGCTCCAGCACCGAACAAACCAAAGTGGTAGTACAAACCAAAACAGTAATGCTGCTACCACCAGACAACATGCTATCAACGGACTGCAAGCCGCGTCTTTTTGATGGCTCTACTAACGTTGACCTGCTGCGCTACACAGTGCAGCTACAGAATGACATGAGACTGTGCGATGCAGACATCCAGCGTTATCGCCAGTGGAGGCAAGCCAACCATGAGTGAGAGGATTTCTGACATGGCTGAAAAGGTATCAACACCTGCTGCCTACACTATCAGCACAGGCACAGCCACGGCAGGCATGCTGGGCATTGGCGATTGGGCTGTGATCATCGGTATCTTGGGCACCATCGCAACAGTGCTAATGAATTGGTACTTCAATCGTCGGCGCTTGGAAATGGAAGAGCGTGAGCACAATGCTCGCATGAAGAAGCTCGATGCCTCGAACGAATAAACCATGCCGCAAGTGCAAGACACTGACGCGGTGTGCATCTGGTTACTGTGATAAGTGTCGGCCAGAAGATACGACTAACTGGGGTGCTTGGCAGAAGAAGCATGGCTCCAGTTCTCAACGTGGGTACGATGCTGAGTGGATGAAGCTAAGGCAAGTGGTGCTTGAGCGTGACGCATTCCTATGTCAGCACTGCTATGCACAAGGTGTATTCACCAGAGCAACGCACGTCGACCACATCAAACCCAAGTCACAAGGCGGAACCAACGACCTAAGCAACCTGCAAGGCCTGTGTAAGCCTTGCCACGCGGCCAAAACTGCCACTGAGCGCAGGCGGGGGGCGGGTTAAATCTCTACAACCTATCGCCAAATCGACCGCCCGTTTAGTCAGATTTTTACAGCCGCGAAATTAAAAGTTTAGTCCGAACACCAAGGAACGCCGATGTCAGGAGCTTCAATAGCGCCTGGTCGGGGTCGAAAGCCAAAGCCAACGGCAATGAAACAGCTGGCTGGGAACCCCGGCAAGCGCAAGTTAAACAAGAACGAACCCCAGTACAGTCCGGTACTTGCTGGCGTTACTGCACCCGACTGGATATCTGATGATGCCAAGGTTATGTGGGAAGCAGTCACCGCTGAGCTATGCCGTGAAGGCGTATTGAAGGTTACAGATTTGCATAACGTCGAAGGCTTTTGCTGCGCCTATTCGAACTGGCGCAAGGCACAGAAAGAAGTCGACACTATGGGCGTTACATTGATGACGCCAACCGGTACTTATATTAAAAATCCAGCGGCTACCGTGGTGAATGAAGCCATGCGTCAGATGGTGTCGCTTGGTTCGTTGCTAGGCTTGGATCCATCCAGCCGATTGCGGTTGATGGGGGCCAGTAAAAAGCCAGCGGCCAACGAATTCTCGGAGTTCTAGGATATGTCACGCGAGGCATATCCGCACGTCAATCGTGCGAATAAGTACGCGCGCGATGTTGTGGCCGGCAAGATTGTGGCGTGCAAATACGTCATTCAGGCCTGCAAACGGCACCTCGATGATATGGATGCCAGCGCCAGCAAGTCTTATCCGTACCTGTTCTGTAAAGATACAGCTGAGCGTGCTGTTCGATTCATTGAAAAGCTACCCCACACGAAAGGCGTGTGGGCGATGCGCGGTGAGCGGTTGAAGCTTGAAGCGTGGCAGAGTTTCATCATCTGCTGTGCGTTTGGTTGGTTGCGCAAGAAGAACAAACTGCGCCGATTCCGTGAAGTTTACACCGAAGTGCCACGTAAAAATGGCAAGTCGGCCATCAGTTCGGGCGTTGCTGTTTATACGTTCACTGCAGACCGCGAGTTCGGTGCAGAAGTGTACTCAGGCGCTACGACTGAGAAACAAGCGTGGGAAGTGTTCAAGCCGGCACGTTTGATGTGCTTGCGAACGCCAGCGCTGACGGCTCACTTTGGCATTGAAATCAACGCAGGCAGTTTAGTTAAACCTGCTGATGGCTCCAAGCTTGAGCCAATAATCGGTAAGCCTGGTGACGGTGCTTCACCATCCTGCGCGATTGTCGACGAATACCACGAACACGACACCAGTGAGCTCTACGACACCATGCTCACTGGTATGGGTGCACGTGAGCAGCCGCTGCTGTGGATCATCACCACGGCTGGCTACAACATTGAAGGTCCATGCTACGACAAGCGCCGTGCAGTGCTGGAAATGCTGTCTGGTGTGACGCCTGACGATGAATTATTTGGCTTGGTCTACACCATAGACGAAGACGATGACTGGACGAACCCAAGAAACCTCGCAAAAGCGAACCCAAACATGGGCGTTTCGGTGTTTGAAGACTACCTGATCAGTCAGCAGCAACGCGCAATCAAGAACGCGAGCTTTGCCAACACATTCAAAACCAAGCATTTGAACGTCTGGGTAAGCGCCAAAACGGCGTTTTTCAACCTAGAAGCGTGGCGTGCTTGTGAAGATAAAACGCTGGATATCACAAAACTGCGCGGCCTTGATGCTGTTGCGGCCTGTGATATGGCGTCAAAACTCGATTTAACGGCCATGGTTCCAGTGTACTGGCGCGAAATCGAAGGCCGGCGGCATTACTACTGCGTTGGTTCCAAGTTCTTCATTCCATACGAAACGGTTTACAGCTCTGACGATCAGAAACTGAGTCAGCGTTACCAGAAGTTCCTGAACACCGGGCATCTGACCGTCACCGATGGTGCAGAAATCAACTTCCATGAAGTGAAGTACGAAATCCTTGGCTTGCACCGGCAAACGCCGTTCCGCGAAGTTCCGCTGGATCCACACGGCGCCACTGGCCTTGCGCATGACCTCGAAGGCGAAGGCTTGTTGCCAGTCAACATACCGCAGAACTACTCAAACATGAGCGAAGCCATGAAGGAATTGGAAGCGGCAATCATGTCTGGCCGATTCCATCACGATGGAAATCCGCTGATGACCTGGTGTATCGGCAACGTGGTGGCGCAGCAAACGCCAGACGGAAAAATGATGCGGCCAGTGAAAGAAAAGCGCGGCTCTGCCATGAAAATTGACGGCGCGGTGGCTCTTATTATGGGCATTGCCCGAGCGATGGCCAACGAGCCTAAAGAACCTGAACTCAACATACGGATGCTTTAATGAGCTTTTTGGACAGGCTGTTTGGCCGAAAAAATACAGAAGCTGTTGATTCGCCTGAAAAGCTGATGTCTCTATTTTCTGCGTTTGGAATGTCAGCTGCAGGAATAAATATTACGCCAGCCAATGCCATGCAGGTGGCCACAGTATATGCGTGTGTTCGTGTTTTGGCTGAATCTGTCGGCATGCTGCCCTTAAACCTGATGATATTGAACGACAAATCTAGGGATAAGGACAGTAAAAACGATTTGTATTGGCTTATGCAGCGTGGCCCGAATGACTTTATGACAGCTCAAGAATACAAAGAGCTGATGATGGTTCACCTTGGCCTGCGCGGTAATCATTATTCGTACATCAGCCGTTCTTCGACTGGAAAGATCCTTGAGTTATTACCACTTAATCCATCAGCGGTAGAACCGAAATTAAATAATGACTGGACAGTAGAGTACAAAGTCACCTTTGCAACCGGTGAACGGCGCACTCTGCCAGAAAATGACATTCTTCATGTGCGTTTGTTTTCTAATGACGGCCTTATTGGTTTAAGTCCCATTGCCATGGGGCGAAATAGCCTTGGATTAGCGAAAGCAACTGAACGCCATGGTAGTAAGCTTTTTGAGAATGCCGCCAAGCCTTCAGGCGGATTCAAAACGACAAGTAATCTATCTGAAGAACAATTCGAGCGTTTGAGAAGCCAGTTCGCTAACTACACTGGCGAAAATGCAATGAAGAACCTGATCCTTGAAGGTGGTTTGGACTGGTTTCAGACCACTATGAGCAGCGAGGATGCGCAGTTTCTAGAAACTCGGAAATATCAGCGCTCAGAGATTTGCGGCTTGTTTCGCGTACCTCCGCACATGGTTGCAGATTTAGAAAAAGCCACGTTTTCGAACATTGAACATCAAAGTTTGGACTTCGTTCAGCACACCTTGATGCCATATCTGACTCGAATTGAGCAACGCTGCAATAAGTGTCTGCTTCAAAAAGATAAATCACGCTACTTCAAATTCAATGCCAACGCATTACTGCGTGGCGCCATGAAAGACCGCGCAGAATTTTACGGAAAGTTAGTCAACATGGGGGCCATGAGCCCAAACGATGTTCGTGAGCTGGAAGATATGAATCCACGCGAAGGCGGAGACATATACCTCACGCCGTCCAACATGATGATCAACGGTAAGCAACCGGAGCAATCGCAATAATGAACTTAAAAAACAGCCTGACGACACGTTCTCGCATGGATATGGATTTGACCATCAAATCTGTCAGCGATTCTGGTGAATTTGAAGGTTACGGATCAGTCTTCGGCGTAAAAGATAGCTACGGCGACATCGTAGTAAAAGGCGCTTTTGCAGCATCCCTGAACGATTGGCAAGCGAAAGGTCGCCTTCCTGCATTGTTATGGCAACACCAAATGGACCAGCCGATTGGTGTGTTCACCGATATGTATGAAGATGACCAAGGCTTGTACGTTAAAGGTCGTTTACTCATAGGTGATGATCAGCTGGCCAAGCGAGCTCATGCACACATGAAAGCTGGTAGCTTAACCGGTATGAGTATTGGTTATGTGCTCAAAGATTATGAGTACGACAGCGGAAAAGGCGCTTTCGTACTGAAAGAAATCCAACTTTGGGAAGTGTCTCTGGTGACATTCCCTGCCAATGACGAAGCCCGAGTGGCGGAAGTTAAATCTGTTCTTTCCTCTGGTGATTTACCTGCTCCAAGCCTTGTGGAGCGGTGCCTGCGCGATGCTGGATTCTCCAGAACTCAAGCCAAAGCCGTGCTTAGCGGTGGTTACAAGGCTCTGCGAGATGCAGAAGGTGATACCGATATTGGCGCACTCACATCTTTACTGAACTCTATTGGAGCATAAACATGCAATTTAAAAATCAAGGCGGCACTCAAGTCGCAGAAATCGCGCAGCAAATTTCACAAAAGTTCGATGAATTTAAGCAATTAAACGATCGACGTTTATCAGCTGTTGAGTCTGAAAAGGCTGCTTTGGCAGGCAAATTAGACGAAATCACATCGCAAATCACTGAATTGGAGTCGTTGAAGTCTCAAATCGAAGCTCTGGAAAAGAAAGCTAATCGCCCAGGCTCAACTGGCTTCAGTTCTGAATCACAAGAGCATAAAGAAGCGTTTGGCGCATTCATGCGTAAAGGCCTTGAATCTGGTTTGGCCGAACTGCAAGCCAAGGCGTTAAATATTACCGCTGATGCTGATGGTGGTTTTGCTGTGCCAGAAGAATTGGACCGCGCAATCGGTTCGTTATTGCGCAACTCGACACCGATGCGTGAAATCTGCAATGTCGTACAAATGGGCGGCGCGGAATACAAAAAATTAATGAGCTTGGCTGGATCAACGTCTGGTTGGGTTGGCGAAGCAGATGCTCGAACAGCAACTAACTCGCCTCAATTGGCTCAAATCACTCCGTTCATGGGTGAGCTTTATGCGAATCCGCAAGCTACTCAGACCATGCTGGATGACGTGTTTTTCAATGCTGAAGAGTGGCTTGCATCTGAGCTTGCTACTGAGTTCGCAGAGAAAGAAAACTTAGCGTTCACCTCTGGTGATGGTGTGAAAAAGCCAAAAGGCTTGTTGGCTTATACTACGGCTGCAACATCTGATGCGACTCGTGCATTTGGTACCTTTGAGCACGTTAACTCTGCGTCAATTGGCGCGGTGTCAGCTGATGATATCGTGAAATTCGCGTTCAACTTACGCACAGGCTACTTGCCAAATTCAATCTGGCAATTCAACCGCAACACCTTGGCCGCTTTGATGGTGCTGAAAGACTCGACAGGTCAGTACCTGTGGCAGCCAAGCCTATCGATGGGCACACAAGCGTCACTGGCTGGCTATAAGTTTGTCCTAAATGACGACATGCCAAACATTGCTGCTGGTGCTAACGCCGTGGCTTTCGGTGATCACAAACGTGCATATACCATCGTTGACCGTATGGGCACTCGCGTCCTGCGCGACCCGTTCACCAACAAACCATACATTGGCTTCTACACAACCAAACGTGTAGGCGGTATGGCCGTGGACACTCAGGCCGTTAAGTTCCTGAAAATCCGAGCGTCTTAATTAGCATTACCTTGAAGCCCCTTCGGGGGCTTTTTTCTTGGAGAAAACACCATGGCCACAACCAAAAAAGAAACAAAGCTTGTCATTATTGCTGGTTTTTCAGCGTGCGAGGACGGTTGCATTGTTACCACCTATGAACCAGGTGAATATGAAGAACTTCCACCTGTCGCACTTGAGCACGGTGTAGCAATTGGCGCTTTTGATGAAGAATCATCGAAAGTTGCAAAGTCTCTTGTGAATGCAGCAAAAGCTGAAGCGAAAGCCAAAGAAAAAGCCGAAGCTGAATCGGGCGAGTAACCATGCTGACGCTTGCGGAAATTAAAACGCAGTTGCGCTTGGAAGCGGAGGATAACTCAGAAGATTTATACCTCACGGCTCTAGCCGCTGCTGCAGTGGAAAGTGTTGAACTATCCATCAATCGGAAAATATATGAGTCGTCATCAGCACTGCTAGCAGACCCATCAGCGCCATCAGGCTCAATGGTGATTACTGCAGGCCTCAAAGTGGCTGCATTGATGATCCTTTCTGATTTATACAACAACCGCGAAGCGTCTGCTTTTACCAAAATCGAGGAAAATCCAGCGGTTACTCGATTGCTTCAACCATACCGGAGAATGCCAGCATGATTCGGTCTGGTTTGTTGCGCCACCGCTGCCAGCTCTACCGAGTAACAGCTGATCGCAATGAGTTTGGAGAGCAAGTTCAGGGCGCCAGTTTTGTGCGCAACTTCCAAGCGGAAGTGTTGACTGCTCGAGTTGATGCTACGCAGCAGGCCGATGGCCAAAGCTACCTTGGCGATTTGCAATTGCGAGCTCGTTACAGTCGTGAATACCAGCCTGATTGCGTGGTTGGTTATGACGGCAAATATTACAAAATTCTTCGTGCTGATAATCCGGGTGGACGGCGAGAAGAATCCATTTTGAGTCTGGAGGAAGTGCGTGGCTTCATCAATTGAGTCCGTCATCATTCAGGCCATTAAGCCAAGTTTGCCAATGGTTAGTGACCGAATTACGCCTGTAAAGCGTGATGCCAACGGCACTTTGCCAGCGATTGTTTACGAGTCTGGTTTAGAGCAGCGCGACATTTACCTTTCTGGCAAGGCCAGTGAGATAGCCAGCGTAAATGTTCAATTTACCGTGTTTTCGAAGTCCTATTTTGGCGCTAAAGAACAGCTTGGTTTGCTATCTGGCGCGATCCTTGGTTCGCGTGGTTTTTCGATGAACGGTGTATCAATTTTAACCACCGAAGTTTCTGGAATTTCTGAGCAAACTGAGTCCGATTCGGACAGTTTGTTTTCAGCGTCATTGGTCGCCACAGTCAAATTCAAATGAGCAAAATCACATTCAAACTTGAAGGCTTTTCCGATATTCGGCAAAAGCTCGAAGCTATGAAAGTGGACATGCGAGAGCGCGCAGCCAAAGACTGCCTTGGTCGAGCAGCTGATGTGATCCTTGACGAAGCAAAACAGTTCGCCAGCGGTATCGACGATCCAAAAACTGGGCGGCGGATCTCTGACAACATCATTAAAGAGTTCGGCACCAAGGTTTATCGCCGCAGCGGTAAGCGCGTGATTATGTGGCGTGTCGGTGTTAGGACCCGTTTTACAGGTATTCAGCGAGGAAACCCTGACGAAGGCGCCGGCGGCAATACACCGCATTGGCACATGGTCGAACTAGGGACAAAACGCCAAAAAGAACAGCCGTTTTTGCGGCGAGCTATGCGCTCCAAAGGCGGCGCGTTTATCAATCGATTCCGTGACGAACTGGAGCGGCGAATTCGCCGGCTAGGCAAGCGGTCAAGTAAATAACTATTGGAGATACTTATGTCCATTCTCGCACAAGGCACGCAGGTCTGGTTTATCGACCCGACAGGTCAAACCCTGACCGAAATTACAGATGTTACATCACTGAATCCTGGCGGCGCACCTGCCGACCAGATTGAAACTACTCCGTTAGCAGCATCAGCTCGTACCTATAAAAAAGGTCTGAGCACACCAGGGCAAGCTCAAATGGGGATCAATGCGGATCCGTCAATTCCTGCGCATACCCGCTTGTTTGAACTTTCAAAGGATGCAACAGATACAAAAATCAAATTCGCTGTTGGTATGTCAGATGGCACTACAGCGCCGACTGTTACAGGTGGAAACTTCACTCTGCCAACAACGCGCTCTTGGTTCACCTTTGAAGGTTACATCGCAGACTTTCCGCTGGACTTTGCAGCCAACGGAGTTGTGACTACTGCCTGCTCTATTCAGCGTTCTGGCCATGCAACTTGGACGAAGAAAACATGATTTTAAATAAGCAATTTGCTCTGGAAAATGGCGGCTTCGTAAGCGCCGCACCAGTGAAAAAGGAAATCGCTTGGTTCAGTGGTGGTGAGCAGAAAGTGGCCACCGTGTTCGTGCGCCTGAAAAGTTATCAGTCAGTCATGGCTGAGATCCAAAGTGGCGCGTCTGGTAATGGTGCGACAGCCGCACGTATTGCCAGCTCAATTGTCGATGAAGATGGCCAGCCAGTGTTCAGTGTTGAAGACGTTTGCGGTAATGCAGAGCATGGCCCAATGTCAGAAAGCCTTACCGTGGCTCTGCTTACAGCTATTAGCGAAGCCAATGGACTGGTTGCCGCTCCAGGCCCAAAGACTTAGCCGCCGAGGATGAAATTTGGCACGAGTTGGTGCTGGCTGGTGTCGGCGGAAAAACCGTTGCCGAAGCCAAGGCCAGCATCAGCGTGCCAGAGTTCACCGCATGGCTTATGTATCGACGCCGCTACGGTCCAATCTGTCCGAACCGGCGAGCTGACACCCTCAATGCTCATTTGATGCACCTTTTGGCTGCACTTCAAGGCAATAAATCTGACGTTTCAAAGTTCCTCGTGTTACAGGACGACTCGCAGCGTGTCGTTTCTATTGAGGAAGCAATGACCAGCTGGAGCTAGCATGTCAAATCAATCGCTTGGCAATTTAACGGTTAACCTAGTTGCCGAAACAGGCAGTTATGAGGAAGGTTTAGACCGTGCTCAGCGTGCGACTGAGAAAATGGCGCAGAGCGCAAAGAAGCAGGCCGCAGAGCTTGATAAACTGCGCTATGCCATTGACCCGCTGGCTGGCCAATTGGCCAAGGTTGAGAAACAACAGCAAGCACTCAATAAGGCGTTCGAAGAAAATCGCTTAGGTGCTGACGAATACAACAAGCTCAATGGAAAGCTTGAGCAAACGCGCCGCGGCATCCAAGGCCTTGGCAAAGAAATGAAGCAGAGCGGCATGTCTGCCGCTCAGCTTGCTTTTGCAACACGGCAATTGCCCGCGCAGTTCACGGACATTTTTACTAGTTTGGCGAGCGGCCAAAGCCCTATGACAGTGCTGATCCAGCAGGGTGGTCAACTCAAAGACACATTTGGTGGTATTGGGCCTGCAGCTGACGCGATGGGCGGTTACATCAAAGGTTTGATTAATCCAGTATCTGTCCTTGGCGCGGGCTTTGTTGCGTTGGCGGCAGCTTTTTATTTTGGTTCAGAAGAAAGCGATAAATTTAATGAAGCCGTGAAGCTAACCGGCGGTTTTTCTGGCGCCACAGCTGATGAATTAGCTGAAATGGCGAAAAGAATTAGCGATGTTACATCAACTACAAGCGCTGCTGCAGATGCGCTAGCTCTTATCGCTGGCACTGGTAAATTCACGGAAGACCAGTTTGAGTCGATTGCAAAATCAGCGCTGATGCTTGAGTCATCAACTGGAAAAGCTGTTTCTGAAACTGTAGAAGAGTTTAAGAAGCTAGCTGAGGATCCAGCAAAAGCATCCTTAAAGCTTAACGAGCAATATCATTACTTAACTCAATCGGTTTATGAGCAAATTGATGCTCTAGAACGACAAGGAAAGGCTACTGACGCAGCGAAGCTAGGTATGAGTACCTACGCTGATGTAATTGAAGAGCGCCACAAAGATATCATAAAGAATATTGGCGCCATCGAGACAGCTTGGAAGGGCGTTGTCTCGTTGGGGAAGGTAGCCATAAGCGGCGCAATGAACGTTGGCCGCGAAGAAACTGATGTCGAAAAACTTCAAAAGCTTCGCCAGCAAATATCTCGATTATCAGCAGGTTCAGCGTATGCTGAGCGCGGTGACTTTGCCGGCGGAAATCTCGAAGAACTGCGGGCGCAAGAAAAAGCCCTTTCCGATCGCATCGAAAAAGAGAATAAGCTTGCTGACCAAAAAGCCGCTCAAGCCAAGGCAGAAGAAAGTGCATTATCGGCGCAGCAGGCAATCCAAAGGCTGAGTGAAGCCGCACTTACCAACGAAGAAAAACGCCTTAAAGCGATCAAGGAATACAACGATAACCTTGAGAAAATCCGCAAGGTTAATCCAAATTCTGACCTATTGGACAAGGATAAAATTGCCAAAGACTTGGCAAACATCAACAGCCAATACTCCACTGATAAGAAAGCGCCAGAAGTCAAAGATACATCAGCCGAACGAGTGCTGATGGCGTTAAAGCAGCAACAGGAAGTGTTGCAAGCGCAGATTGGCACCTCTGAACGTCTTGGTTCGAATGCAGCCAAGTTGATTGCGTTTGAGCAAGAAATTGCTGACCTGAAAAACAAAAAGACACTGACGGCAGAACAAAAATCGATTCTGGCCAGTGAAGGCGTGATCCGAGCGCAGCTTGAGAAAAACGTTCAAATTGAAAAGCAAATCGAGCTACAGAAACAAGTGGCCAGAACGCTTGAAATGGAGCGTTCGCTGCGTGACCAAATGAGCCGTGAACAGCAATCTTACAACGATAGTCTTAACGCTTTCGGTAAGGGCGATAAGGCAAACGAGAAGCTGCGTGCTCAACAGCAAATTGAGCGCGATTATCAGCGGCAGCTTGAGCAACTTAACGATCAGCGCTCACGTGGCGATATCAATTCTGACCAGTACGAAACTGAGCTAACTATGCTGCAGGACAGTCTGGAACAGCGATTGCGCATGTATGAAGAGTACTATGCTCGGCAAGAAGAAATGCAGGGCGATTGGACTAACGGAGCTACCCGAGCTTTAGAGAATTACATCGATAGCGCCAAGAACATTGCAGGAATGACCGAGGATATCATCGGCAATGCCTTTTCAGGCCTTGAAGATGTGCTGTATGACTTTGTGGCAACTGGCGAGCTCAAGCTTGGTGATTTGATGCGGTCAATCGGTCAGCAAGTCATCCAAATGCTGATCCGTATCGGTGTCCAAAAAACAGCTAGTTTTCTATTGGATAAAGCGCTTGGCACTGCCGCAGCTACAGGATATGTCACTCAGGTGACGGGGCAAGCATTGGCAGGAATGAATTTAGCTGCCATCAACGCATTCTCGTCCACTGCAGCAATTCCAATTGTTGGCCCATTCGCAGCACCTGCAGCAGCAGGTGCTGCACTGGCGTTCACATCGCCGTTCGTCGGAGCAGCCATTACTGCTGCATCAAGCACGCTGGCTGGTATGGCGCACAGCGGTATCGACAACATTCCATCGGAAGGTACTTGGTTGCTGGATAAAGGCGAACGCGTGTTATCACCACGGCAAAACCAAGATCTCACACAGTTTTTATCTACGCAGTCACCAGGCGGTTCACGCCCAGTAGAAGTCAGCGTCAACCTGAGCGCAGTGAGTCACGATGACCTCCTGCGCATGCTATCTGGCCGTCGAGCGGAGATTGCCGGCATGGTAGCCGCGGCTCTGTCTGATTCTGGTATCAAATTAGGATAATTATGCCGTTACCATCACAACTAGCGATCGAATCGGTGGAGCTCAAAAGCAACAGTCCGACCATTCTGAGTGAGGGGAGGAACTTGGTGACGCTGACTCGAGCGATACCAAGCCATCGATGGGAAGCCACGCTGAAAAGCGTGAGCCTGACCAGTTCAGAGTCTCGCGCTGTGTATGCCTGGTTGAATGCATTGGGTGGCCGTTATGGCACATTCACCGCTGCGCTACCAGATATCTCGACTCCGAAAGGCGTTGCGACAGGCAATCCAATCACTAGCGGTGCCAATGCGATAGGTGCATCCACAGTCAGCATGTCAGGTTTTACCGCGAGTGTCGTCGGCCAGCTAAAAGCCGGTGATCTGATTAAATTCGCCAATCACTCGAAGGTTTACCAAGTGACGGCAGATGCCAGTTCGAACAGCTCTGGCGTTGCGTCGATTAGCTTTTATCCAAAGCTGATGAAAGCCGTGCCCAGCGGTACCGCTGTGACGGTGCGCGATGTTCCATTCCTTTTCCGCTTAGACAATGACATTCAAGAGTACAAATTGAGTGTGTCCAACAGCGGCTTTGTTCGTCTCGAACTCGATTGCATTGAGGTTTTATGATTTCAGTCACGCCTGCTGTTGCCAGCGCTTTAGCTGGTGATCACCTATTTGCGCATCTACTGAAATTTGAATTTACATCTGGTGCTGTTTGTTTCACGGATGCTGGTTACGACATCACATGGAACGGTGACACCTATCTAGCCAATGGAATGCTCCTTGATTTGGAAGCTCCGAAATTTACCACTGAGCTTCGTGTTGGTGAAATATCGGTAACATTTAGCGCGGCAGATCAATCGGTCCTTGCCATGGTTCTCGGTGAAAGCCAAGTCAATAGATATGTCCATGTCTACAAAGCTTTGCTAGATACATCGATGCAGTTAATTCCGAATCCGTTTTTGTTGCATAGCTGGTTGATTACTGGTTGTTCAGTCGAAGCTGATCGTAAAAGCGCAGAAATCACAGTGTCTATGGCGAGTGAGTGGGCGGACTTTGAGGCGCCACGCGGAAGAAGGACGACTGATGCAAGTCAACGCCGGTTCTACTCAGCGGATAGAGGTTTTGAGTTTGCAGCACAGGTAAGTAAGTCATTGAAGTGGGGTGGCCAATGAGTCTGTTTTCAAAAATTTGGCGCAACATTAAAAAAGACTTTAAACGCGTAATAAATTGGATCATTCCAAAGCAAAAGCTGCCAGGGCCACAGGCCGTACTTGTTGAAAAACAAGGTTCTGACAATCCGATCCCTGTTGTGTATGGCACTCGAAAAATCGGTGGAATTAAGGTGTTTAAGCACGTTACAGACCAAGCCGGTGGCGCTGAAAACGAGTTTTTGCACTTGATAGTTGTGCTTTGTGAAGGGCCCATCGATTCCATTCAAGAGGTTTTCTTCGATGGCGTATCCGAAAACGATGCTAGATGGAACAATGGGAACAGCAAATGGTTTGCAATTGAGCGCCGTCTAGGTGACGCCAACCAAGCTCCTGTAGCGATGAGCGGGGTCCCTGTGTGGACGGAAAACCATTCATTGTCTGGTTTGGCATACCTCTATGTCCGACTTCAAATGGATACAGAGCAAACTATTTGGAGAAGCGAGCCAGAAATAACAGCTATTGTGCGTGGCAGAAAGATTTTCGATCCTAGAACATCAACCACGGGGTACAGTGAAAATCTTGCTCTGCAATTGCGCGATTACCTGCTGAATCCAATATTTGGTAAAGGCCTTCCGCTGGCGCGAATCAATGAGCAAAGTTTTATTGCGGCGGCAAACATTGCCGATGAGTTAGTGAATTCAACCGCGTATGTTGATGGTGTTTCGACGACATATACTCACAAGCGGTTTGCCGGTCATGTTGTTTTGGATACCGGTGCGAGCGTGTTCAGCAACGTTAAAAAACTGTTGTCAGGTATGCGCGGAAGCTTGCCGATTGGCAGTGGCGTGTTGCGCTTATCTATAGAATCTGCAGGTTCGCCGGTCTTTTCCTTTGGCCATGATGTTTCTGCAAACGCTGTCATCCTTGGGAAAATAAAAACGAGGGTTGGCAACAAGACTGATCTCTTAAACCGTGCGATTGTGCAGTTTGCTAACAAGGCTCTAAATTACGAATCCGACGAGGTTTTTTGGCCACCAGAATCTGACCCGATAGCTGCGCAATGGCTCACAGATGATAACGGCGTAAGGCTTGAGCAAAGCTTCGATTTTGACACGATTGTGGACAAAGCAGAAGCGCTACAAATGGCGGAGATCCTTGCAAAGCGCAGTCGTAATTTAATGTCATGCAGTTTTAATTCAAGTCCATCTGCGATTGTTTGTGAGCCTGGCGATATTGTCTCTGTAACAGATGATAATCATGGGTGGGCAGCAAAACCTTTCCGTGTCAGCGAAATCAAAATCAACGACGATGGCGAGGTTGATGTCGAACTCATCGAGCATCAAAACGCGATATACCCGTGGTCTGGCGTTAGCTACAACGAGCGCACCACCGGCACGAACCTTGGCGATCCGACAAAAATTCCAGCGCCAACTAATTTGGCGATCGCGCCAGATTTAACGCTGGCCACGGGTGGTCGGTTGTCGTGGTCAAGCGCGGCTAATGCGTTTATCCGCAGCTACCGTGTAAAAGTTCTGTCCGGTACCAATTTGGTATGGAGTGACGAAACTCGGTCACTGGCGTTGGATTTGCCAGTGCTGGCACCTGGTGCATTTACTGTCACCGTGTCGGCGGTCAGTACGCTTGGCACCTTATCACCATCGGCCAGCATCAGTTACAACCTGACCGCGCCAGTTGCGCCAACATCACTGGATGTGGTGCCAACCAACTTTGAAATCACGGTTCGGCCAGTTCTGGCAGGTATTGGCCTTGGCACTGAGTTCGAATTTGCGCTCAATGACAATGCCGTGGTGCGTGGCCGTGGTGTGTCGATGGTGTTTGCTGGCCTTGCACCAGACACGCAGTACACCGTGTTTGCACGCACAGTAAATGCGCTTGGCACATCGGCGTGGGTGTCGCAACAAGTGACTACCACGAAAGTGGCCACCGCCGTATTTGAGTTGATCAAACCAGCGGTCGAAAGTAATTTCCAGCCGATATTCAATGACTTGAACGGTCGCGTGGATAGCGCCGTTGCAGCGATTGAAAAGCAGCGCGTCGAGCTTGGCGGCCAAATCGGCATTGAAGCGATTGAACGCCAGAAGTTGGACAAGCAGCTGTTCAACACCATGGCGTCAGCGGTGCAGATGCGTGCTAGGTTCAACGGCCTGACTACTGAACTGCATGATGCGGTGTTTGAAGTCAATCCAGCGACTGGCCAAATCACGCAGCGTGCATTTAGCTATGCCGATGGTAAATTTGCCCAGGCGAACCTGCTGATTGACGGTGTGGCTGGCTCTGTGACTGCAGCAGTGCAGCGCATCACGTCCACCGAGAACCGCATCAGCGCCGCTGAAAGCTCATTAAGCCTTTTACCCGGGCAAATCAGCCAACGCGCAACCTATGCCGAGGTCAACGCGCAAATTGCCAGCGCATTGGATGCGGTGCTGCCAGTTTACAGCTTTGGTTTCTTCAACAGCTTGGAAGGCTGGTCAGCGGTCACTGGCACCATGACTGCTGGTGTGAACCAAGCCACAGCAACGCTTGGCGATATCCAAAACGCTGCGCTGAGCTTTAGCGGCAAAGACAATCCGGTCATTACGCTAAACATCCAACGAACCGGCGGCACTGGCTGGAAAGGCGATTTGATTGCTGTGGTGGATGGTGTGGCGCGCACTTATGCAGGTGTCATTGAAGCCATCACCGGTAGCAGCTTTGTCGTGCGCAACCTGAACTTGGCGGGTGAAAGCACGTTCAACGGCACCGTGACGTCTATCCGCTTGAAGCTTGGTTTGACCACAGCAGATACCTTTGTCATCAAGAGTATCACCATCGGCAAGCCTAGCGCTGCGTATGAGCAAATCGCTGGTTTGTCGGCGCAGGTGACGCAGGTTGGCCAAGACCTATCGGCGCTCAGCGGCACACTGACGCAGTACGTGACCACCGCATGGTACAATGCCAATGCTGTCAAATTGTCCGATGTGCAGACCAAAATCGATAGCTGGAACACAACATATAGTGTTACGGCAACGCTGCAGGAACTATCGGCTGCAGATACCATCGCCAAAGCCAACAGCGCCAAACTCTGGATTGATGGCGCGAACTCGACCATCAACAACGCCGTGGCGGCATACATCAATGCACCAGGTGGCGTGAACGATAGCTACAACAGTGTCAGCACGCGATTGGATGCGGTGACAGGATCGCTGTCTGAGCAATCGGTCAGTATCAGCAAACTGGGTCTGGTCGGCAAGAACGCTGACAAAGCTGCGTTTTGGGCGGAAGTCAGCCGCAAAAAGATGCGCGACAATCTGCTTGATGTAGGTTCAAGCGCGGCGATTAGTGAGCGCAACATTCAGACGCTGGCCACCGATACCACGGCCATTGCTGAAGAAGTGCGCGTGTTCAAAGCGTCCACCGCTACCAGCATCGGCCAGCTGAACAGCAGTATCAGCCAAGTGTCTCAGGCGGTAACCAATGAATCGCAAGCGCGAGCGGCGGCCATATCGCAGCTTAACAGCAACATCAGCGGCACGCTTAACGCGCAAAGCACGTCCATACAGCAGGTGAAAACCACGGTGGACGATGCTGCAGAAGCGCTGGCTGGACTTCGCACTGCAGTGGCTGGCACGAATAGCCAAGCGCAGGCGGAACTGGTTTTAAGCTCGACGGTGGAAAAAGCCAATCAGGCGGTGGCACGCGCCTTCCTTGGTGTGACAACATCAAATGAAAATGGCAAGAAGAAAGTCACAGGCATTGTCGTTGATGGTGGATCCAGTGGTTTGGAATTCAGCGCTGATGTGTTGATTTTGACCGACACCACAGGCGACAAGCGGCTTTATTGGGATGCAGCCAGCGGCACCTTTGTGTTCAAGGGCAAGCTGGTGCTGACCGATGGCACACCAATCAGCCAAGTTGCTGATATCCGTGGCAAGGATGGCGCCACTGGCCCACAAGGTCCTCAAGGCCCCGCAGGTGCAAATGGTGCGCAAGGACCTGCCGGCGCTAATGGCGCGAATGGTGTGGCAGGTGCTGGTTTTTACACTGTCACCATGCGTGACGGCGTGTTTCCAACCAGCGGCGAAGCCACGGCGGATTTTCTAGCTGCGATTGGCCGCGCACCGGTTCGCGGTGATGTGCTGACGTATCGCAATGCAGCAGGTACCGTGAGCAGTGCCAAGGAGTTCAACGGCACACTATGGACTTCGCCCACTGCGCTGATTGCTGGCAACCTGATTGCGACTGGCAGTATCTCAGGTGACCGCATTATGGCTGGCACCGAAATCAATGCGCCCATCATCAACGGCGGTCAATTCCGCTCGATTGGTGAAACGCACATGGAGTTTTTCGGCGGTGTGCCTTTCGGCCCTCACAACCTGATTGAATGGTACGGCCCGAAAATCAATGGCGTGAACTGGAACCCAGCAACGGGTCAGCCCATCGTAGCTGGCATGCTTCGCAGCAATGCGAAAACCTACAAAGACGCATCCGGCGGTGTGTTCTTCGGCGGTACGTTTGTGGCCGGTAACATCAGCTCTAGCCAGACCACAACATTGCTATCGACCACGGCCAGCCGTGATATTGAATTCACCTCCAATGGAGGTTTGATCACAGTCGCGGTTAGTTTCAGTTACTACATCTTTTCGTATGGTCCAAACACAGGCAATGCATCCTCGGTCATTTGTCCGGTGACACCTGAGTTTGGCGTGCCAAGCGGCGTACTGTATCTGGAGCGTTGGACGGGCACCGACTGGACTGTCCTTGCGCAGTGGCCAATTTCTGGTTCGCGTGGCTGTGAAAACGGCGAATATGCCGGTGGCGAAGGTGTACCAAATCAGGCGTATCGTTCGTGGGCGCTAGCTGAATCAACACAAACCTATATCGACACTGCACAAGTCAGCGGCTATCGGAAACTGCGTGCTCGCGTAGCGTTCAATACCGCCGGCTACAACATGCAATCCACACAATCTTTATCAATCGCAACCAGCGAGTAAACATCTATGACATGGTTCTACGCAACCTCCGTTTCGGTAACGAACGGGGCAACTGTCGTTTCTGTTAATAGCGGAGATGACATCGCACTTATCCAACCCTCAGATGCGCTTGTAATTGGCACTCAACCGCCGGTGGAGATTAAACGCACCTACTTGGACGGCTCCAGCAATAAAAAAATTGAGTTATTAAAGCCGTGGCCTTATGGCTCGCAAACGAACCAGTCAGCGGAGGCATACCCGACCGCTGGCGACTTCCAATCAGCAACCGCCGTCCTCAAGCAGCTAATTGACGGCTTTACGCTGGCCACTCAGGCCGAAGCGCAAGCCGGTACCGAAAACACCAAACCGATGACCGCGTTGCGAGTCAAGCAGGCGATGGATTCTCTACTTGGGAGTGCGTCGAAGTTAGTGGCGTCTGCGGGCGTTGGCGACACAACGCTTGGTCGCGCGGCCCGTATTGGTGATCATGGTCTTGGTCTTAGCGGCAACGACATGATGCGAGTGACCGCGGTAACCGACTATTCTGGTGGTGTTGATTTCAACTCCCTAACAAAGCCTGGTTGGTACAAGGTTTTGGTGAATTCTAATAGTTCAAGTAATGGCCCCGTCATCCCCGTTACTGGTTCTGGTTACTGGTATGTTCAAGTTCTCGAATATGCCGGAGGTCAATCCATAAAGCAGAGGGCTCATGCCTATCTGACGCATGGTGCCAACGGAGTAAACCCAGGCAAGCCTTACACATTCGAACGTGACTACTACAACGGTTCTTGGTCAAACAAATGGCAGGCTATTGGCTACCCAATGGTTGGCAACGTGTACTATGACGCGGCAACCGGCGAGAACGTCGGCGCGGTTATTGAGCGCGGCAGTAATTCTAACGGCGATTACGTTAAGTTTGCAGACGGGACGCTGATTTGTACCGGGTCCCGTGTTGGTGCGTTGTCAACAAACCAGTATGCGGGCGTTACCAATTTACGCGCCGCAGAATATACGTGGTTTTTTCCCGCTCCGTTTTTAGCGGGTACGGTGCCGAGCATAGCCGGACACGGGGGTGATCAATCCTATGCGGGTTGGTTAGGTGCCGCAGGCTTGACGGCCACGCAATGCAACGTTGTGTACTTTACAGCTACAGTCAGCCCGACAGCGTTCCTATACCCGATCGCAATCGGCCGTTGGAGATAACCATGTTTCGACTCACTTTAATTCCTCAATCCACGAACCACGAAACGCAAATCAGCGTGAGCGGCAATATTTTAACCATCGACGGCCAAGCCATCGATTTCACCCCGCTAGGCGAAGGCGAACAATGCGAAACATCGCTGCCGCTGGTTGGCATGGCGCGCCGTGTCGGCGGTGTTATCGAGGTCGGCGTGCAGCTGAAATACAGCACTGAAACAGCCGAGCATCTTCAGTCAGTCAACCCAGCGGATTACATCGTTGAGGTGGTTGCAGGTCCAGTACCGGACGTTATCAAGCGCCGCCCTGTTGTTGAAATTCCTCAATTGGAGACTGCCGAAGATGCTCAATTTAGCAACTAAAACCAACATCGCGGCGGCTGAACAGGCTGCAGCACAAGAGCGTGCGTTAAACGAGTTTCGCGCACAGCGTCAACAGGCGCTGGACAATGCCGTGGTGACCACCTCACTCGGCAACCAGTATGACGCCGACGAGCGCAGCATTGGACGCATGGCCAATGCATTACTAGCCATGGCCACGGAGCCAAGCCATTTTTCTGTGCGGTGGTCGATGGCTGATACGCCGACTGGCGTGATGACGCCAACCACAAAAGCGGATTTGGCAGAAGCCCATCGGCTGGCTGTTGAAAATATGGATGCGATTTGGGGGCGCTAATGCACACGCCAATCAAGGTTGAGAAGTTAGGCAAACGCCGATGGCGCGTGCTTGAGCCGTGGCGACACGTACCAGCAGGATTCGAGACAGACGGGGCATCAGTGCCCCGTCTCTTTTGGTGGTTCATGGACCCTGCCACCGAAGCGTTCGAAGCAGCCGTCCTGCACGACTTCGAGCTGCGCCGCCGCAATCCAGCCGCGCACCGCATCTTTTTACGAACACTGCTGGAATACCGCGTGCCACTGTGGCGCGCATTGATTGCATTTACAGCCGTGTGGTTATGGAGCAAGTTATGACCAAAGAACAGTACCTCGAAAGTCTGCGGGGCCAGCCTTACAGCGTGATTGTGGCCAATCAACCGATGATCAATATTGTCGGCTCCATTCGCGGGGACAACTTGCGGAACGTGGTTGACATTCTTGCCAAAGGCTTGCAAGACCGGATTGATTTCGCACCTCATAGCTCGACACGCACAGCACTGATTGTGGTGTTTAAGTACCTAGGTCTTGAAAATTATCAGATAAACCTATCGATACCTGAAAACATTGGATTACTTCAATTGGCGGTCAATGAAAATCTGGTCACGCCAACTGAATACGCGCAGTTCTTGGCCTTGGCCACGTATCAAAAGCCAGAGTTCGACATCACCGTGGCCGATTGCGTTGAGTATTTCGGTGGTGTTGGCGACTGGATGATCATCACTCAGCTGCCAACCAGCCGATTGCAACTCAAACTTGACAGCGACATGCCAGAAGAAACACTGGTGCGAATCGAAATGCGCGAAAGCCACAACGGCACGGATTGGACGAAGTGGAACCGTGTGAGTCATTTCTATAACGTGCACAAAGCCGGTTACTACTACCGAGATGTGCCATGGAATGGACTGCAGCGCGAAGTGCGCGTTCGTGGTGAAGTCTATCGCATCGATGGCACTGTGGCGGTGGTTTGATGCCTTATTATTTAAAGTTTCCGCCAAGCACAGGGGACAATTCCACAAATAAAGCTCTGTGCCAAATTTCTGGCATTGTCGGCACGCTGCAAACAGTACGTTACAAACTGGCGGAGAGCATCCCCACAAGAACTGCTTATCGATACATTTTCGACATACGCCGCGCTGTTGACTCGACAGCAGATAATGGCGGTACTGGTTGGATTTTGCAAACAGATTGGGTTCAAACCGCAGGAACGTCGAACTTCAAAATTAACAATTCGCCTGTCGACGCTTCGGCGCTGTTTGCGGGCGCGGCTGATGATGTGTGTAGTTTTGATGTTAATCAAGACCTTCGTCAAGGCTGTATTGCATTTGGGTGCCGGTTTAACGAGGTGGAAAGTAACTACGGATTATCCGTCTACTATATTGAGATTGTCGATAGCGTCGGCACTCACACCATCGACATGAGTTCCAGTAATGGGACGCTAAACCAGTTCACATCTACAGATGGCGTGTTAACGCTAAAGCTGTTCAATTTCACAGGGGCTAGTCATTGGGTTCCATACGGCTCCGCACCAGAACCGCAAGCAGTCACTATCCCAGCCGCAAAACAGCAAGACGTTGCGGCAGTCGTATCGGTTGGAGCCATCCAATCGCCAACCGTTCCTGCAGTTAAACAACAGGATGTTGCAGCAACAGTCACTGTCAGCACCACTCAAGCTGTCACTGTACCAGCGGCTAAGCAGCAAGATATTACACCAGCCATCACAGTCAGCGCCACTCAGGTTCTGGCTGTTGTTGGTGCTCAGCAGCAGGACGTTTCGCCAACGGTCACGGTAGGCACATCACAGCTAGTGACAGTGCCAGCCGCGAAGCAACAGGACGTTGCCGCTGCAGTGACGGTTGCGCAAGTGGTGCCGGGCTCGCAACCGGTAACCATTCCTGCAGTTAAGCAGCAAGACACCGCGGGTGTCGTGGTTGTTAGCACAACGCAGGTGGTGGCCGTAGCTGGCGCCAAGCAGCAGGACAAGGCAAGCTCCATCAGCGTTGGCCAATCGCAGAATGTCACTGTTGCACCAATCCTGCAGCAAGACAAAGCGGCGTTGGTTAATGTTGGTACCACTCAGGTGGTGACTGTGCAGCCAGTCGCGCAAAACGACACGGCAGCACGAGTGCAGGTAGGCACCACACAAATTCTAGTGGTGCCTCCGGCGCAACAAGTCGACAAGGCCGCAGCCGTTATCGTGGCTCAATCGCCGCCAATAACTCGACCTATCGACGTGCGAACCTTGCGCATCGAGCTCACCACGCCACGAATCAAAATGGCGAGAACAACACAAATCTACACCGCTCAGTTAACAACACCGCGCTATAGCATTGCGCGCACTTAAAATTTTGGAGATAGACCATGGCTTATTTCACATCTGCCGAGTTCAAACAAAACGGCGCGAACATTTTGAAAACTGACGCCAACATGATTGCGCTCGTTAAAGGCGCAGTAAAAGCGGATAGCTACGCCACCATCATGGGCAAAGTTATCGCCAGCACAGCATTCGCTGCAGCTGATGTAACGTTTGCAGCCAACGGCCAAGACTTGCGCGCCACGTTCGCTGCTAAATCAGGCATCACACCGTCAGGTTCGGCGTTGATAACAGATGATGTATCCATCATCGTTTACAGCACCACAACCAGCAAAGTACACCTTTGCGTCGACGCGGCTGACCGCGCCTTCAACAACACTGATCCGATTAACCTGCCATCGTTCACTTACGACATCAAAGACCCAGTGGCTGCGTAAAGGTGTGAGCTATGATCACAATTCCAGCCTTTCAGGGCCGTGACAACCAAGAGCGGTTAACGCTCTCGGACGAAAATGGACTCGTCGATTTCGCATCGGCGGGGGTGACTTCAATCAAGCTGAAGGCTGGTGCATCAGAGATTGTCTGTACCTTTGCTGCGGTTGGAACTGTGACGTTTACACCAGGTGAACTGGTGCTAACGTCAGGCTATCATCCAGCGCAGCTGATCTTGTTCAGTGCTACAAAGCCTGATGGTGAAGTAGTGGCTGGCCCCGGTCTATCGTCAAATATTCAAATCCAAATGTTTGTTTAACCCACATGGGCACTTTTGGCTTTGTGCACAATAATGTGTGCAGAATACAAAAGTGCCATTTCTAATAAAATCCACTACAGTCCTCGCTCTTGAACGGTATTCAAAAAAACGTCCATGTCTGCTCAATAAGTTCCTTTCTGTATTCGCTCACGTAAGCGCCCCATAATGCAATTCAATTCCCAACGCAGAAAATTTAAGCTGCATCTCCAACAGCATGCACCAGCAGGCAAATCATTAAATTTTCCAGAAAGGTCGTGGTCTGGTAAAATAAAACTCATCTTTTAGGGTACTTTTATCGCTGATTACATAGCGGTGTACATAATTCAAGAATTTGATATGATTAATCCAGAATTCCTCAATGAAATCAATAAACGCCGCACGTTCGCGATCATCTCTCACCCGGACGCCGGTAAAACCACCATCACCGAAAAGGTGTTGCTGTTTGGACAACTGATCCAACGCGCTGGTACCGTCAAAGGTAAAAAATCTGGGCAGTTTGCCACCTCCGACTGGATGGAAATGGAAAAAGAGCGGGGCATCTCGGTGACCACCTCGGTGATGCAATTTCCTTATGCCGACTGCTTGGTCAACCTGCTCGACACCCCAGGTCACGAAGACTTCTCGGAAGATACCTACCGCACACTGACCGCGGTGGATAGCTGCTTGATGGTCATCGACGGCGCCAAGGGTGTTGAAGATCGCACCATCAAATTGATGGAAGTGACGCGCCTGCGCGACACGCCCATCATCACCTTTATGAACAAAATGGACCGCGATATTCGCGATCCGATTGATTTGCTCGATGAAGTGGAAAGCGTCTTGAAAATCGCTTGTGCGCCCATTACCTGGCCCATCGCATCCGGCAAAGAATTCAAAGGCGTGTACCACATCCTGCGCGATGAAGTGATTTTTTATAAATCCGGTATGGGCCACACCATTCAAGAGGTCGATATCATCAAAGGCATCGACAACCCTGAACTGGATGCCCGTATTGGTTATTACGCGGCGGACCTTCGCGAACAAATGGAATTGGTGCGTGGCGCCAGCCATGAGTTTGACCGCGATGCGTTTTTAAAAGGCGAATTAACACCGGTGTTCTTTGGTACCGCCTTGGGTAACTTTGGTGTCGACCATATGCTCGATGGCTTGACCGAATGGGCGCCAGCGCCGCTGTCACGCGCTACCACCGATCGCACCGTGGAGCCATCTGAAGAAACTTTCTCCGGTTTTGTGTTTAAAATTCAAGCCAACATGGACCCGAAACACCGCGACCGCGTGGCGTTTTTACGTATTGTGTCGGGCAAATACGAAAAAGGTATGAAGATGCACCATGTGCGCATTGGCAAAGATGTGCTGGTGCCGCAAGCCTTGACCTTCTTAGCTGGTGACCGTGAGCACGTCGAAGAAGCCTATCCGGGCGATATCATCGGTTTACACAACCACGGCACCATTCAGATCGGTGACACTTTTAGTGCGGGCGAGAAATTTACCTTCACCGGTATTCCAAACTTCGCGCCGGAATTATTCCGCCGTATTCGCTTGCGTGACCCGTTAAAGCAAAAACAATTGCTCAAAGGCTTGGTGCAATTATCCGAAGAAGGCGCGGTGCAAGTGTTCCGCCCGCTCGATAACAACGATTTAATCGTTGGCGCCGTTGGTGTGCTGCAGTTTGACGTGGTGGTGCACCGCTTAAAATCGGAATACAACGTCGATGCGATTTATGAATCGGTCAACGTTAACACGGCGCGCTGGGTGTACTCGGACGATGCCAAAGCATTGGAAGAATTAAAGAACAAAGCCAGCACCAACTTAGCGCTGGACGGTGGCGATAACCTAAGTTATTTAGCCCCAACCAATGTCAACCTGAACTTGGCGATAGAGCGTCACCCGAAAGTGACCTTCTTAAAAACGCGTGAACACGCCAAAGCTGGCAAATAACAGCCGGTCAATAACAGGATATCTTGATGAATATTAAACAGTTACTAGTTGATAAAACCAAAGCGGCCTTTGTCAAAGTAGGCCTGCCAGACAGCACCAACACCGGCGTAACCCAAAGCACCAAAGTTGAATTTGGTGACTACCAAATTAACGGCGCCATGGCGGCGGCGAAGCTTTTAAAAACCAACCCACGGGCGCTAGCCGAGCAATTGCTGGGCGCGCTGGATTTGACCGATATCGCCAGCAAAGTCGAGATCGCAGGCCCTGGGTTTATCAACGTCACGTTAAAACCTGAATTTATCGCCGCGCAGTTAACCCAAGCGGCGGCGTCGCCACGGTTGGGCGTGAGCGAAAACACGACACCACAAACCGTGGTGGTGGACTATTCGGCGCCAAACCTTGCCAAAGAAATGCACGTAGGCCATTTGCGCTCCACCATCATTGGTGATGCCGTGGTGCGCGCACTGGAATTCTGGGGCGATAACGTCATTCGACAAAACCACATGGGTGACTGGGGCACGCAGTTTGGCATGTTGATCGCGCACCTTGAAGACAAATTGGCGCAAGGTGTTGATTTAGAATCAGTCGCACTGGCGGATTTAGAAGATTTCTACCGCGAAGCGAAAAAACGTTTTGACGATGAAGCCGGTTTTGCCGACAAATCGCGCGACTACGTAGTGAAGCTACAAAGTGGTGATGCCCATTGCCAAAAACTGTGGCAGCTGTTTATCGACACGTCGGTCAAACACAGCGAAGAAGTGTACCGTAAACTCAACGTCACGTTAGGCCATGAACATATCAAGCCAGAATCGGCTTACAACGACATGTTGGCGCCGATTGTTGATGGGTTAAAAGCGAGCGGCATCGCGGTGGAAGACCAAGGCGCCTTAGTGGTGTTTTTACACGAACTGGCCGACAAAGAAGGCAACCCATCGCCTTTTATTATCCAAAAAACTGGCGGCGGCTTTTTATATGCCACCACCGACTTGGCGGCGTGCCAATACCGCAGCCACGAGCTGGCGGTTGACCGCATCGTCATTTTCACCGACGCGCGCCAAGCCCTGCACTTTAAACAAGTGGAATTGGTGGCCCGCAAAGCCGGTTTATTGCGCGAACAAACTTCGTATGAGCACGCGCCGTTTGGCACCATGATGGGCGAAGACGGCAAGCCGTTTAAAACCCGCACCGGCGGCACCGTCAAATTGGCCGAACTGCTGGACGAAGCGGTCAGCCGCGCCCTCGATACCGTCAAAGCCAAATCATCGGATTTAACTGACGATGAAATCGCTGAAGTAGCGCGCAAAGTTGGTATTGGCGCGGTAAAATTTGCCGACCTTTCGAAAAACCGCACCTCGGATTACATCTTTAGCTGGGATTCGATGTTAAGTTTTGAAGGCGCCACCGCCCCGTACCTGCAATATGCTTACACCCGCGTACGCAGTATTCTGCGCCGCGCCGGCGTTGCCGATAGCTTCCAAGCGCCAATGCAGCTCTTGGAAAGCCAAGAAAAACAACTGGGTCTGAAAGTGCTGCAGTTTGAAGAAACGCTGCAACAAGTGATGAAAGACGCGCAGCCAAACTTGCTGTGTAATTACTTGTACGAGCTGGCAGGCCTGTTTATGGGCTTTTACGAAGCTTGCCCAATCCTCAAAGACGGCATTGAACCAAGCGTGCGTGACAGCCGTTTAATGCAAAGCATTTTGGTGTCCAAGTTACTGGCCAAAGGCTTAGATTTACTTGGCATCGATGTGATGGAAAAGATGTAAATCATAAGCAAAAGGGCCAGTTATCTGGCCCTTTGTTTTGGTGCGAATGTGCGGTTTATACCCGCAGTGGCGAGAAGTGTTTGGGGTGGTGGTTCGACATCACGAAGAGCCACCGAGTTGCGCTTCCACACAGCGGCTGCGCAGCGAGACCCCGCAACGAGACAGTACAGGGTAGCGTTGCACCTGCACCCAAAGCAGCCGCGGCTACACTCCGCTAAGTACGTACCAAACTGATACTATGGGATAAGCACAACCTTTGCGCTCTGCTTATCTGCACCGACCGACATTTGTGCTAACAAGGAGTCCCCGATGAGCGTCAACGTCGCCGATATTCGCCGTAGTTACACCAAAGAAAAACTCGATATCGATAAGTTAAACCAAGATCCGTTTGTGCAATTTGAAGGCTGGCTGAAAGATGCCATCGCTGCCGAGTTGCCAGATCCAACCGCGATGTGCGTAGCAACGGTCGATAGCGAAGGCCAGCCGTCGCAGCGCTTGGTGCTATTAAAAGATGTAAGTCCCGCCGGGTTTGTGTTTTATACCAACTTGGGCTCGCGTAAAGCGCACGAGTTAAGTGGTAATCCGAAGGTGTGTTTGCACTTTCCGTGGCATCCGCTGGAGCGCCAAGTAATTGTGTATGGCACCGCCGAACCCGTGCCAACCGCGCAAGTGCTGAAATACTTTTTATCACGGCCGAAAGAAAGCCAGCTGGCGGCCTGGGCATCCGAGCAAAGCCGGCCCGTGTCTACGCGCCAAGCTTTGATGCAAAAGTTCGCGGAAATTAAACACAAGTTCGAACATGGCGACGTGCCAGTGCCAAGTTTTTGGGGTGGCTTTTTAATCAAACCGCACAAAATCGAATTTTGGCAAGGCGGCGAGCATCGCTTACACGACCGGTTTATGTACAGTCGCCAAGCCGATGGGGCATGGGCGATTGAGCGCTTGTGCCCTTAACGGCAAAATCCGTCACTCAACAGCAGCAATGTTCTCATAGGATACTGCTGCGGTCGTATCTGCGGTGTTCATCTGGCCGCATGATTGGCCGCAGCTATTTCGCCATTGCTTGCAAAGCAAACCGGTTTTTTCGTCATTGACTAGACCTGTCGCAATTCGCGAAGTCCTGTCGGCGCGCTAACGCCTGTGGAAACAGCTTGTTGCATCTTTTGCACTGCATCCATGCAGAATTTTACGTTACTGTGCAACTTTGCTGGTTATTGCTAATAGGAGCTGCATTGTATGGAGCTGCAACCGACACTATCGGGTCAAACCCTAACCTTAATCCCACTGGCTGTTTCACACAAAGACGATTTAATCCAAGCTGCTGCAGACCCGCTGATTTGGCAATTGCACCCTGAACCGACGCGGTATTTGCCAGAAGTCTTTGCCAAGGTATTTGAATCGGGCCTACAAAGTGGCGGGGCTTTTTTAATTACCGATAAACACAGTGGCGAGGTGCTCGGCACGACGCGATTTTATGAATTTAATCCACAGCAGTCCTCGGTGGCCATCGGCTACACCTTTTTGGTGCGCTCGCGCTGGGGCGGTTCAAGCAACAGCGAATTAAAACGGATCATGCTCGACTATGCGTTTTTGTCGGTCGATACCGTGTGGTTTCATGTCGGCGAGCATAACCTACGTTCGCGACGTGCGGTCGAAAAACTGGGCGCTCGGTTCAGTCATCTGGAAAACGAGTCACCGACTGGGGCTGTGCGCAACACGGTGTTTTATCGGCTGGATAAAGGAGATTGGGTCCGTCGTTTTCAAAACTGAACTAGGACTGGAGATTTTTCCGTAAAGACATTGCAACCGTTGCAGGCAACTTCCACAATAGCTTTAGGTGCGCTGGCACCTGTTCGTTTAATCATCTGCAAAAAAGGACCTTCGATGAAAACCTTGCCTGTTATTACTGCCGTCTTGCTGTTTGTTGTTGCGTGTCCAAGCATGGCCGCCCTTAAAAATTGTGACGAGTTAAAAGCTGAAATAGCGGCCAAATTAGATGCCAAAGGGGTCAAAAACTATCAATTAGAGATCGTAGCCACGGCCGATGCTGGCAATTCGATTGTGATTGGTAGCTGTGAGTCAGGTCAGAAAAAAATTACCTATAAAAAAGTTTAAGTGTGGGCCCGGAAGGGCCTGCCACACGAAAACCGCCATGATGTAATCACGCTATGCCCAACGACTGTTTGCTGTCAGCACCGCTGTTTGATACCCACTGCCACCTCGATTTTGCTGAGTTAGGCCTTGATCTGTGCCCGGTGTTACACCAGGCTGTCGAGGCTGGCGTGACGAGAATCTTAGTGCCTGGGGTAAGCCCAGCCCGTTGGGCCTTACAGCGCGGCATGTGGCAATGGCAGGCGCAGCAAGGCATTGCGATCCAACTGGATTTAGCGATAGGAGTGCACCCTTGGTGGGTGCAAGAATCCACCGCAGATGCGCTTGCAATGTTAGAGCGCGAGTTGCAACACGCCAGCCAACATCCAACCACGCCGATTGCCGCTGTTGGCGAATGTGGCTTAGATTTCGCGTTGGACTGGTTGGATCCCGCCGCTCAACTTAGTCATCAACAGCAACAACTCAGCGTGCTGGATGCGCAACTTTGGCTGGCGCAGCGTTATCGAAAACCCATCATTTTGCACCATCGCAAAAGCCAAGCTCAGCTGTTACAGCGCATCAAACAGGCAGGCTTTACCCAAGGTGGTATTTTGCATGCATTTTCCGGAAGTCAGGCCCAAGCGCATGCGTTTATGGATTTAGGATTTGTGCTGGGGATCGGCGGTACTATCAGTTATGAGCGTGCGAGTAAAACTCGGGAGACAGTCAAAAAACTGCCGTTAGAGGCCTTAGTGCTGGAGACTGATGCGCCGGCGATGCCACTGGCTGGTTATCAAGGGCAAGCCAATCATCCGGCGATGACACGGCGGGTGTTTGACATGTTATGCCAGCTGCGATCTGAGTCACCCAGCGACATTGCACTACAACTGTGGAAAACCAGTTGCGGTGTGATTGGCCCTTAACTCTTTTGCTGCTCTGTCTCGTTAGGGGAGGTTGGCGTTGCATCGCTAGACGCAGCTTGTGCCTGATCAGGCGCTGTGTGCACATGATGAGGGATATCCGCCGCGGCGCGTTTAAGGGTTCGGTTACTGGCGAGCCAATGCGATAGCCATTGCAAACTACTGCGAAACATCAGCGTTAACACCCCAGCAAAACCTAGCATCCATAACAATTGATGCATCAGTTGGCCCCAACTAACACTGACTTTGGCAAAACTAGCGCCTTGTAACAAGCTGACCTTTAAGTAACCTTTGAGTTGGTCACCTTGATAAATCTCTTGCACCATCGGCAACAAATCGTTTTTTTGTTGTGGCGCGTATAACAGCGATGCCGAGTCACCATCGCCAGAGGCTGCCAGTTTTACGCCGTTGGCATCGTACACCATGACATCGTTCAAATAAGGATTGGTGGCCATTTGCTTTACCAGCGCCTGCAAGCCATCCAGCTGATCGTTTTCAATCAAATAGGCACAGGTTTGCGCCAGCGCTTTCAGCTGTTCCCGCATCAGCACAGAACTTTGCTCTGCAAACAGCCGCTGCCCTTCTTTTTGGCTTAAATGCCACCACTGTAGCAATAACACTAAGCCAGCGACGGCGAGGGCAAATTGCACAAATTGCCAGAGACGGGCTGATTTTTTCCTAGGTTTTGGCGAAGTTACGCTCATTTTACACTGACAGGCTCGAAAAAATGTCGGTAGAATGCCACGTCATTTCGCTAAAGTACAGGGAACTCCCGTGTTGCAGTTTGCCAATTCTTGCGTGGTCTTACACTCCGATGTAGATCATTTCAGCCAACTCGAAGCTGGTTTTTATCAATGTGTCCGTACATCGGATAGTTTTGAATTCCATGCCATGCCGCAAACCTCAGCGGTCAGTCGTGTAGTGCTATTCGGTGAGCACTTGTCTGTTTCAGCGGTTGCCACATGGTTCGATGCGGTGCCAGTGTCGCTGCCTATTCCCGTGCGTTTGCTAAAAACTCATGCCGAGTTACCCGTCGCGCTTGAGCTCCGTTTTAGCTCTACCTTGCCGGATGAGCAGATCAAATCATGGCAAGACAGCGCACAGCAGCTGGGGTTGGAGTTAGTGTATCAGCAGCACGAAGTCTTCTTAGATCAGCCCGGTGTATTGGTGATGGACATGGATAGCACCGCCATTCAAATTGAATGCATCGATGAAATTGCCAAGTTGGCAGGCACCGGCGAACAAGTTGCCGCTATTACTGCGCGGGCGATGAACGGCGAATTGGATTTTGCTCAAAGCTTAAAGGAGCGGGTCGGAACACTCAAAGGTGCACCTGAGCAGGTGTTAGCCGATGTTCTGGCGCAAGTGCCCTTGATGCCCGGTTTGGAACCTTTATGTCAGTTGTTATTGGCAAATCAATGGCAAGTGGTGATAGCTTCAGGTGGTTTTACCTATTTCACCCAAGCTCTGCAACAACGCTTAGGCTTGTCGGCGACCTATGCCAATCAGCTGGAGATCATCGATGGTTACCTGACCGGCCAGGTGCTGGGTGACATTGTCGATGCAGCGCGCAAAGCCGATGTGGTACTGGACACTGCTATGTCGCACCACATCCCTTTAAGTCAAACCGTGGCGATTGGCGATGGGGCTAACGACTTACCCATGTTAGCGAAAGCGGCGTTGGGTGTGGCATTTCATGCCAAACCAAAAGTGCAAGCTCAAGCTAAAGCATCGATTCGTCACGGCAGCTTGTTGCAGCTGGCCCATTTACTGGGTGCCTGGAAAGCATGATGAAACATCAGCAAAGCAGTGAATACCTTGAGGTGGATGGTTACAGTCTGCACTTACGTCGGCTGACACCACATCAAGCTCATCAAGGGGTTGCACTGCTCTTGCATGGTGCTATCGAAAATGGTCGAATTTTTTATTCGAATTCTGGTAAAGGGTTGGCAAGTTTTTTGGCTGATCAAGGATTGTTAGTCTATTGCGCTGATTTTGCCGGACGTGGACGTTCGAAACCGCATGTCCGTGATGGCTTTGACCAATCACAACACCAACTGATTTGCCAAGATATTCCGGTGCTGATCCGTACCTTGAGCCAGCGCCACGGCTGTCAAATTCATCTGATGGCGCATTCGTGGGGGGGCGTCGTTGCAGTAGCAAGTCTGATTCGGTTTGGCGATGTTCGAGCCTTGGTGGCTAGCCAATGTTATTTTGGCACCAAGCGACGGATCTCCATCAATAGCTTACAACGCCGGTTTAAAATCGACTTGATGTGGAATACTGTCGGACCTTGGCTGGCAAAACGCTACGGCTATTTGCCCGCGAAAAAATACAAAATTGGTGCCGACGATGAACCGCATGGTTACTTGTTGGATACTATTGCTTGGATTAACTCGGCGACGTTTTGTGACCCAACGGATCAATTCGATTATGCCGATGCGGCCAAGGCGGTTTGTTGGATGCCCAGTTTGTTTTATGCTGCCGTGCGCGATACAGTGTTAGGCCATCCGCATGACGTGCAAGCATTTATGCACGAGTCCAATCTGGCTGATGCCAGCTATCGTTTGCTTGGAAAACAATCAGGCGATAGTCTGGATTTTGACCACATTTCCATGTTGACGCATCCAAACGCGGTGCAGGGGCATTTTAGTCAATTGCGGGCGTGGTTGCAGCAAGTACCCGTGCGTGCGGTGCCCCCAGTTTATTGATCCATCTGCTGAATAAACTGGCGACGTTTTTGTTGTTGCACAGCGATGACATCGGCTGGCACGTGGTAACGTAATAGCACTTCATCAGTGATATCAATTACATCGCCAACACCGACCACACTCCACAGTTCCTCTTCCAACACTTCTGCCTTGTGGATGGCGTAGACGCTGACGTAGCTTAGTTCTTTGCTGATGTGTTCGGTGTCAGGACGACCGGTTCGCGATAAATAGATGCGAAAACAAAACAACAAGTCGTTGGCCGTGGCATCTTGCACTAAATACTGACGCGCTTGCGCGGTTTTTAGATCGAAGTCGAATTCGGTGACAAAGCTTTGATCCAGTTTGGTTTGGCCTTGGCGGTAGCGAATAAACACATCAATCGTTTTGGGGAGATCTTGCCGCTTCATTTGCTTGAGTAAATTGGCAAAGTGCAAATTGACCGTGCTGTTTTTCAAAAACGCACCCATGTTGATGCGTTGAGATTTGTCCGAATGCACACTTAACAAGCGATGAAGGTTACTTGGCTCTGCCCCTCGACCTATGGCATTTAAATCGTATCGAATGCCATGGCGGTGCATGTAAAATGGAAAACTGTTGAGCGCTTTGACGTACATATTGCGTAGGGCCGGCCCAAGACCGGCGTATCTTGGAGTCTCTTCTGCCAGTGTCAGTTTCGCGCGGTTGTTTTTGATCAGCTGTTCAAAGAATAAGCGAGCTTGATGTGGCTTATCGCCTTCGACAATACGCAAGTTCATGATGAGTTGGTTTTTGCTAACCGCCATCACTTCATAGTCCAGCTCTTGTAAGCCATATTTGCTGGAGATTTTCTGCATGTCTGGCAGGGCAAGTTGGATTTTATCGCCTTTTTGGTACTCCACCGGTTCACTTAATTCAAGTTGCAAACCGCGGCAGGAGAAGTCCCGAGTATGGGATTCAATCACATGGTCTCGGTTGACCCGCACTAGCACCCGAGTTTTATACAAAAAACGCGCTTCTGAACGTAAATTGACATACTGCACGGCCACACCTTCCAGCGGTGGCAATTCTTCTGCCTTGGGATGACCGAACATTTTTAATTGCGAAACCAACTTCTCATCGTAATGAATTTGCTGATAATTCGCCGTGCTTTCTTGTTGAGTGATGTCGGTCAGCGCTACGACGTAACGGAAATCTTGGATCATGTTCAACACCAACTGTGGTGGTGGTTGATTGATTTTATCGATATCGGCATCCGCCGTATCCGGTAACGATAACAGCATCTGAGCGTCGGCAGGATGAGTACGGTGGACCACTAAGTGAAAAGCACGCCAACTCGATTTCTGCGCGCCAAAACCAAAAAACACCGACTGCAACTGGGGCAGCTGCATTAGCTCATCCATGGTGGCCGAATAAAAATACAAACGTCCTTTTGCGGCATGAGTGAACGTATACAAAATGGTCGAGCGCTCCGACGGCGCTTTTTGTAAACACTGTTTAATGCGTTTGCCTGACAAAATCTGGATTAGCACACTTTGTTGCCGCTCATCTTGGAAATAATGCAGGTTTTGTCGGTTATTCTCGGTTGTCAGTGCACAAACGGGCACAGGTAATCCTTCACGCACCGCTAAAAACACTGGCAAAGAGCTGATCCTTGGCAGGTAGAATTGTTCATAGCCTTTGACGATCACCGCATCTAAGGTGTTGTCGAGATTGACTTTATATCGACGTTTATTGCCATTGATAAAGTTACGCAAAAACCCACTAAAGCCGTGATCGTCGGTGTGGCTGGTACGCTTGACCCGTACGTATAAAGCGCGATCTACCGACTCGCTATCAATCACTTGATAGCTAACGCCATGGTTAAAACCGAGGGCAAATTCTTGCTCTAAGCCTTTAAAAAATACGGCAATTAACTGCCCGTTTTGCAAGCGTCGGCTATTAGGGATTTTTAGTTTGCAACCCGATACCGATAAATCGACGGTACTGGCTTGGAACTTCTCACCGCTGTCGGTTTCAATGTCGATGTCGATGATAAAATTCATCCGCTCTTCAGTACGGGTGCAATAACTAGCGAATTGAATGAGTTTGGTACCAGGTTTTTCTTCCGCAGGGTCTGTGATCGTGTCGCCGTCTTTACTAAGCAGCGCGTCACCCGACATTACGGCTTGGATGCGTTGTTCCGTTTCTTGTTTGTGGCGAACGCGGTAGTTGTTATCGGTATTGGTTACTTCTTCGTATAAGCCGAGCGTGTATTTGCCGTAACGTTTTAAACCGCGCTCGAAAGTTTTGATGGCGGTGTCATCCATGTAATGGGTTTTTCCGGCAAATTCATAGGGACGAACTTCACCATCGACGCGGCCGCGTAAATCAATGTAATAACCACAAGGCTGACCTAATCGTTTAAGTTCCATCTTAATTAAGAACTGCTTAGGTTTTGGGATCTCTGCCGTCAAAATATTGAACACCTCACTGAACTCACTCGTGTTCAGCAAGGGTTTTAGCCGTTCAATAATACCCGTGAAGGGTTGCAGATCCGATGTACTCATCCAGCAAAAGCCTGTGTATTTATACAGCTTGTGATACTATAAATTCCATAGCACCGAGAAAGCAATTTACGTGCCTAGAAATTCATACGAGGCAATAATATGGCAAAAACTAAAACAGCCTATGTCTGCAGCGATTGTGGAGCAGACTTTGTGCGCTGGCAAGGCCAGTGTACCGAATGTGGCGCCTGGAATACCATCAGTGAAGTTCGGCTCGCGGCGGCAAGCTCCAAGAGTACACCCCGCAGTGGTGGCTATGCAGGAGCAACTCAAGCCCAAATTATTCGATTGGATCAAGTCGATTTGCAAGAGTTGCCACGGTTTAGTTCAGGGTTTAGTGAGTTCGATCGTGTGTTGGGCGGCGGTATAGTGCCTGGTTCGGCTATTTTAATTGGTGGTCATCCTGGGGCGGGTAAAAGTACGTTACTGCTGCAAATTATGTGCTTTTTAGCATCGCAAGGCCCCGCGCTTTATGTCACAGGCGAAGAATCGTTACAGCAAGTGGCGATGCGCGCCAATCGATTAGGGTTGCCTACGCAGCAGTTGATGATGCTGGCAGAAACACAGGTGGAAACTATCTGTGATTTAGCGCTGCAGGTTAAACCACGCATCATGGTGATTGATTCTATCCAAGTGATGCAAATGAGCGATATTCAATCGGCACCGGGTAGTGTGTCGCAAGTGCGGGAAAGTGCGGCTTATTTAACCAAGTTTGCCAAGCAACATGGCATCGCGGTGGTGATGGTTGGCCATGTGACCAAAGATGGTTCGTTGGCCGGACCGAAAGTGCTTGAGCACTGTATCGATTGCTCGGTGTTGCTTGATGGCGACAGCGACAGCCGCTATCGCACCTTACGAGGGCATAAAAACCGCTTTGGAGCCGTCAACGAGTTAGGCGTTTTTGCCATGACCGGGCAGGGCATGAAAGAGGTAAAAAACCCATCGGCCATTTTCTTAAATCGCGGCAAAGAGGAAGCCCCTGGTAGTTTGGTGATGGTGCTGTGGGAGGGGACTCGGCCGCTGTTGGTTGAAATTCAAGGCTTGGTGGATTATTCGCCGTTAAATAATCCGCGCCGCGTGACGGTCGGCATGGAGCAAAATCGCTTGTCGATGTTGCTGGCGGTGATGCATCGTCATGCAGGCGTGCAAATGGCCGATCAGGATGTGTTCGTCAACGTCGTCGGCGGTGTCCGGGTTGCCGAGACCGGCGCAGACCTAGCCACTTCACTGGCACTGGTTTCAAGTTTTCGCAATAAACCTTTGCCGATGGATTTAGTGGTGTTTGGGGAAATTGGTTTATCTGGTGAAATAAGGCCAGTGCCTAGCGGTCAAGAACGCTTGCGCGAAGCTGCAAAACACGGTTTCAAACGGGCGATTGTCCCGATTGGCAATGTTCCGAAAGAACCTTTAGATGGCATGACGGTTATTGGCGTGGCGAAGTTAAGCGAGGCGCTGGAAGCACTCTAGGGCAGGGTGAAGACATCCGAAATAACAAAGGCGCTCATTGAGCGCCTTATGTATCCCTGCAAATCGTACAAGCGAGGGAATCAACCCCACGCTTGGCGTGCCGGTTAATTCGCGGCGTTGACTGAAAAGTTTTGTTGTAAGACCGCTTTGGCGTCATCACGCAGCTTGGTTAAGCCCAGAGCATTATAACTTTGTACCATCACTTCCAGTGCGGTTTTTACTTGTGGGCAATCGCGATAATTCTCCACCACGAAGCGAGCGCGATTGGCGGCTGCCAAATGCGCACCGCGGCGCGTGTAATAATCGGCAATTAACAATTCGTGAGTGGCCAACTTATCTTTGATCCGAACCAACTGCACTTTGCCAGCAGCGGCATAGCGGCTGTTTGGATAGTTGGTGACGAGAATTTTAAAATCATCAAACGCCTGACGCGTGTTGGCCAAATCGCGATCGGCACGTTCCACCCCAAAGAATTCCTGAAATGAATTTTGGTCTTGTTGCAGGTTCGTCAGGCCGCGCATGTAATAGACATAATCTAAATCCGGGTGATTTGGATTTAACTTGATAAAGCGGTCAATCGAGGCCAAGGCTTTTTTGGCATCGCCGGACATGGAATACGCATAGATGAGGTCAAGTTGCACCTGACGTGCCACAGGGCCAAATGGATAACGACTTTCCATGCCTTTTAACAGTTCGATGGCACGGCTGTAAAGGCCGCTATCAAGAATTGCTTTCGCGTCGTTGTAGGCTTGTTGGGCCGTTTGATTAGTGTTAACAAAATCATCTTTTGCTTCGTTCGAAGCGCATCCAACAAGGGTCGTGAGCAGGGCTACTGCGGCAAAAAACTTCAGCTTCATACAAATTTCCACGTAGACAGACGTTTTATCTGTCTAGTCCTACTTAAAATCGTTAAAATAGTCAGATCTGCCGATTCTACCCCAGCTTGAGCGGGGTGCACACAGGATATTTAGTCTGACATGTCAAAACAGTTGCAACTTTCCGAAATTGTACCGGATCACTTATACGGCAAACGCTTAGATCAGGTTTTAGCCGAAATGTTCCCGGATTATTCGCGTTCGCGGATAAAAGAATGGATCCTAGCCGGTTGGGTGAATGTAAATCACCGCGTCTGCCAAACACCACGCGAAAAATTGCTTGGTGGAGAACATATCGAAATTCACGCTGAATTACCAGACGATGAACGTTTTGATGCGGAACCTATTGAGTTAAACATCGTCTATGAAGACGAGCATATCTTGGTTATCAACAAACCTGCCGGTTTGGTGGTTCACCCAGGTGCCGGCAACCACGACGGTACCTTACTCAATGCCTTGTTGCATCATTGCCCATCGATTGCTGAAGTGCCACGTGCTGGCATCATTCATCGCTTGGACAAAGACACCACAGGTCTGATGGTGGTTGCCAAAACGATTCCGGCACAAACCCACTTAGTCGAGATGATGCAACACCGTGAGATCACGCGGGAATATGAAGCCGTAGTGCATGGTTGCATGACTGCCGGCGGTCACATCGACGAGCCTATCGGCCGTCACCCGACCAAACGCACGCATATGGCGGTCACGTCCAGCGGTAAGCCAGCGGTGACGCACTACCGCGTAATGGAAAAATTCCGTAACCACACCCGTATTCGCTTGCGGTTAGAAACCGGTCGTACCCATCAAATCCGCGTGCATATGACGTATTTGAACTACCCACTGATTGGCGATCCGGTGTATGCAGGTCGTCCGCGTCCACCGCGTAAAGCCAGTGAAGAGTTGTTAGCCATTCTGCGCGGTTTTAAACGTCAGGCTTTGCATGCCACGATGTTGCGTTTGGCGCATCCTATCACCTTGGAAGTGCTGGAGTGGCATGCGCCTATCCCAGATGACATGGTGCAATTAACCAATGCGCTGCGTGAAGATACAAAACTACACGGCATGGATTCGGATTAAATCGTAATGAGTGCCTTGTTTAGCCACCCTGCAGTGCCAGTTGATTTTATTGTGCCGGATTGGCCAGCGCCCGCGAACGTTCGGGCGCTGTCCACTAGCCGCGCGCTTGACCATGTGCTTGCACACTCGATAGGGCCTTATGCTGGATTGAATCTTGGCGATCATGTTGGTGACAGCGCGGATGCAGTGACCTCGAATCGACAGGCGTTGCAGCAATGTGCAGGCTTGGCCGTTGCGCCATTGTGGTTGTCACAAGTGCATGGCACAGGTGTGCTTAATGCCGATACTGAGCCACACAGCCCAGCGATCGCGGATGCGGCCGTGACGTCACAGCAGGGGCTTGCGATGGTCGTGATGACCGCCGATTGTCTGCCGGTGTTGTTCTGCAATACGCAGGGCACACAAGTTGCCGCCGCCCATGCTGGCTGGCGCGGCTTGTGTGATGGTGTGATAGAGGCAACTTTGGCTCATTTCGCAACGCCATCAGAGGTATTGTGCTGGTTAGGGCCGGCGATTGGACCCAGTGCATTTGAAGTCGGGGATGAAGTCAAAGCGGCGTTTGTGGCAAAAGATCCGCAAGCAGCCTTCGCATTTGCCCCGTCACCACATGCAGGCAAATGGCTGGCGGATATTTTCTTACTGGCACGCCAACGCTTACTCGCCGCTGGCGTCACCCACATCTACGGTGGTGGCGTGTGTACGGTCAGCGATGCCACACGATTTTATTCGTATCGTCGTGATGGGCAAACCGGCCGTCAGGCCTCGCTGGTTTGGTTAACCCAACCCTCTTAAGCGGGTTGGACAACCTTGGATAGCCCCCTTGCCAAGCCTTAGCCCGCCTTGGGCTGAGTCCGGCGAAATGGCCGGACTTTTGACGCAAGTCAAATTTTTGACGGCGCCTGCTTGAAAAAGCAGCGCCTTCTCCCCATCTTACTGGTAACCCACTAGCAATTCAGGCTCAACATAGGAGTATCCCGATGCGCTTAGACCGTTTTACCAGTAAATTTCAAGAAGCCTTGGCTGACGCGCAATCCAATGCGTTAGGTCGTGATCATCAATTTTTAGAACCTGTGCACCTGCTGCAAGCCTTGTTGAATCAAGACGCTGGCTCGGTGCGTGATTTGCTGAACAAAATCGGTATCAACATCAGTGATCTGCGCAGTAAAACCACCCAAGCCATTGAGCGTTTGCCGGTGGTGGAAGGTACAGGCGGCAATGTGCAGTTGTCTGCAGCGCTGAGTAACTTATTGAATTTGTCCGATAAGTTAGCGCAAAAACGCAAAGACCAATACATTTCGAGCGAACTGTTTGTACTGGCAGGCTGTGACGACAAAGCCGAGCTTGGCGCTATTTTCAAAGCCGTCGGCATCACTAAAGACGCGGTGGAAAAAGCCATCGACCAGCTGCGCGCAGGGCAAAAGGTCGACGACCCTAATGCGGAAGACACCCGCCAGGCGCTGACTAAATACACCATCGATTTAACCGCGCGCGCCGAAGCGGGCAAGTTAGACCCGGTGATTGGTCGTGACGAAGAAATTCGTCGCTGCGTGCAAGTGCTGCAACGGCGCACCAAAAACAACCCAGTGCTGATTGGTGAACCTGGCGTGGGTAAAACCGCCATCGTGGAAGGCTTGGCGCTGCGTATCGTCAACAAAGAAGTGCCGGAAGGGCTAAAAGACAAACGGGTGCTGTCGTTAGACTTGGGCGCTTTGCTGGCCGGTGCCAAATATCGCGGTGAATTCGAAGAGCGCTTAAAAGCTGTGCTCAATGAACTGGCCAAAGAAGAAGGCCGCGTTATTTTATTTATCGATGAAATTCACACCATGGTCGGCGCCGGCAAAGCCGATGGCGCGATGGATGCCGGCAATATGCTAAAACCAGCGCTGGCCCGCGGTGAATTGCATTGTGTTGGTGCGACCACACTCGATGAATACCGCAAATACATCGAAAAAGACGCGGCACTGGAGCGTCGTTTTCAAAAAGTGTTGGTGGAAGAGCCATCGGTGGAAGACACCATCGCCATTTTACGTGGCCTAAAAGAACGCTACGAGCTGCACCATGCGGTCGATATTACGGACCCCGCCATTGTTGCGGCGGCGACCTTGTCGCATCGTTATGTGTCCGATCGGCAACTGCCTGATAAAGCTATTGATTTGATAGACGAAGCCGCGTCTAGTATTCGGATGCAGATGGACTCTAAACCGGAAGAACTGGACCGCTTAGAACGTCGGATCATCCAGCTAAAACTGGAAGACAATGCGCTTGCCAAAGAAACGGACGAAGCCAGTATCGAGCGTCGCGCATCGATTTTAGAGCAAATCCGCGAGCTCGATAAAAAATACAACGAACTGGACGAAGTCTGGACCTCAGAAAAAGCCGCGTTGCAAGGCACACAACATATCAAAGCTGAGCTTGAACAAGCGCGCTTGGATATGGAAGTGGCGCGTCGTGCCGGCGATTTAAACCGCATGTCGCAGCTGAAATACGACCGCATTCCGGCCCTTGAAAAACGCTTAGATTTAGCCGCGCAAGCCGAAATGCATGAAATGACGTTGCTGCGTAACAAAGTCACCGACCAAGAAATTGCTGAAGTGCTGTCTCGCGCCACCGGTATTCCCGTCAATAAAATGCTTGAAGGCGAGCGCGATAAATTATTGCGGATGGAACAAGATTTAGCCCGTCGTGTAGTGGGCCAAGTCGAGGCAGTCAGCGCTGTGTCCAATGCGATACGTCGCTCTCGTGCCGGCTTGTCTGATCCGAACAAACCGATTGGTTCGTTTTTGTTTTTAGGCCCAACGGGCGTTGGTAAAACTGAACTGACCAAGGCGCTGGCGCATTTCCTGTTTGACTCCGAAGATGCGCTGATCCGCATCGATATGTCGGAGTTTATGGAAAAACACTCGGTGTCGCGTTTAGTGGGGGCGCCCCCAGGATATGTCGGCTATGACGAAGGCGGCTATTTAACCGAAGCGGTGCGGCGCAAACCTTATTCGGTGGTGCTGTTAGATGAGGTAGAAAAAGCCCACCCGGATGTGTTCAACATCCTGTTGCAGGTGCTGGATGACGGCCGCTTAACCGATGGCCAAGGCCGTACGGTGGATTTTAAAAACACCGTGATCATCATGACGTCGAACTTGGGCTCGGATCTTATTCAAGAGCACTACAACGAGCAAAGTTACGAGCAGATGAAAACCATGCTGATGCAGGTACTAACACAGCAGTTCAGGCCGGAATTTATCAACCGCATCGATGAAACCGTGGTATTCCACCCGCTGGATCATGCGCAAATTCGCCATATCGCCAATTTGCAGCTCAATCGCTTGCGCCAACGCTTAGCCGAGCGCCAATTTGGCTTGGAAGTATCCGACGAAGCGCTGGATCAAATTGCCGCTGTGGGCTTTGACCCGGTGTTTGGCGCGCGGCCTTTAAAACGAGCCGTGCAGCAATATGTGGAAAACACCTTGGCGCAAAGCCTGTTACGTGGCGAAATTCCGTTGCATAGTGTGATTGTGCTTGATGTCGAACAAGGCCAGTTTGTGGTGCGCAGTCGGCCAAGGGCGGAACATTAGTTCATCTGTCAACCACGGGGAGCAAACTGCTCCTCGTGTTGTTTTTCTGGGACTGAACTTCTCTTGAGTCCTAACTGTCTGACTGTTATGGTAAATCCAAGATGTTTTGCTGTGCATTCGAGGAGTTTGCGATGTCTGTTGGCCATGTCATGAGCAAAAAAGTACGTGCAACGTCGGCGACTGCGCCGTTATCGTCGCTGCGTCGTATTTTTGAAGAAAGTAAATTTCAGCATGTGCCAGTCATTGACAGTATGCATCGGTTGATTGGCATCGTTTCGGTGAAAGACTATTACAAAGCGTTGGCGCCGCTGATCGATTCGGCGACCGGCAGTACGCTTGATGTGTTTATGCAAGAGCGGAAAGTGCAATCGGTGATGACAACGCCAGTGATTAGTGTCAAACAACATGTCGCTGTCTTAGATGCCGCAGAATTATTAATTCGGCACAATATCAGTGCGTTACCAGTCGTTGATGATCTACAGCGGCTGATTGGCATTGTGTCTTGGAAGGATATTTTGCGCTTGGTGGTGGTTCGTCAACAGCAAAAACGTGATCGCCGTCATCGCGAAGAAGAGGAATAAGCCGCCACGTCATCGATGAGGTTTGTCACTACAACACTGCGTTTATGGATAGGCCTTGTTTTTTTTACGGGGCTCCCCAATGATATGAACCCAAGCCGCTAACGGGGATTTTAATTGAATCAGCTTTTTACCGAACGTCTGCAGCAGTTACATGCTGCGCAGTGGTCTAAGACTATTACCGGTATTCGTCGTGGCATCGAACGAGAAACTCTGCGCATAAATGCTGATGGTACGTTGTCGCAAGCCGATCATCCACGAGCATTGGGATCGACGCTGACCCATCCAACCATCACGACTGACTTTTCTGAAGCCTTGTTGGAGTTCATCACGCCCGCCACGTCATCGATTGACACGACCTTGGCACAGTTAACAGACATTCATCGCTTTACAGCTCGGCAGTTAGGTGACGAGCGGATGGGGGTCAGTAGTATGCCGGGCTTCATTCAGCATCAGGATGATATTCGCTTGGCCTATTACGGCACCTCAAATATTGGGCGAATGAAAACCTTGTATCGCCAAGGATTGAAAAACCGTTATGGCAGCATGATGCAAGCGATCAGTGGCGTGCATTTTAATTTCTCTATTCCACAAGAGTTTTGGGCTCATTACCAACAGTTACTGGGCCATCAAGGCGAATTACAGGATTTTATCTCCGAGCAATATTTGCATCTGATCCGCAATTACAAACGCTATGCATGGTTGATTGTGTATTTATTTGGCGCATCGCCTGCCATGTGTGAATCCTTTTTGGAAGGGCGTTTATCCAACTTTAAATTTCAGCATATTGGCAAGGGCACCATTTATTTGCCTTATGCCACATCGTTGCGGATGAGTGATTTAGGGTATACCAACAGTGCTCAATCGACGTTGTCGGTCACCTATAACAGTTTGGATGAATACATCCGCGGCTTGCATCAAGCGATCACCACGCCAAGTGCCGAATATCAGGCATTTGGCGTAAAGACCGATGGCCAATACCAACAACTTAATAGCAACGTGTTGCAAATTGAAAACGAATTTTATTCGACTATTCGGCCTAAACGGACTATCCAATCGGGCGAGCGTCCGACCTGTGCACTAGCAAAACGTGGCGTGGAATATATCGAAGTTCGGGCTTTGGATGTCAATCCGTTTTCTGCCGTTGGTATCACTGCCGAGCAAATGCGCTTTTTAGATGTGTTTTTGTTGTATTGCTTGTTATCAGACAGCCCTGCGCTATCAAAAGAGCAACAAACCATCACCGAACAAAATTTAAAACGTGTGGTGGCCGAAGGCCGTAAGCCGACGCTTGAACTCAAAGACGGTGAGCACATGCGGCTGATGCAAGATTGGGCCGAAGAGATTTTTGCTGAGCTGTCGCCGCTGGCAGCTTGGTTCGATGTGCAGTTTGAGTCGCAGTATTATCATCACGATTTGCATCAATGGTACTTATCGTTACTTGACCCAAGCCGCACGTTGTCGGGGAAAGTGCTTGGTCATCTACAAGACAGCCAGATGGACCACAGTACCTTTAATTTGCAGTTAGCGACCTTGTATCGCCAGCAATGGTTACATGGCGATTATTTGTTTTATAGCCAAGCGCAATTTGAACAGATGGCCGCGCAGTCGTTAACAGAACAACAGCTGGTTGAACAACAAGATGTAGTCGACTTTGATCAGTATTTGCAACAGTACTTTGTCGAAAAGCCTTGTTAATGGATTAGTGATACGTCAACCAAAAAAAGCGGCCACATCAGTGGCCGCAAACTTTACTAAGGATAGGGAGAATCCAGGGATGAAACAAAAAACTGTTCACCTATTCAGACGATTGAATCGCGACTTAGTTCAAATAAATTTGAAGAAATTTAAAATATTTTTTAAGTATTTGCTTTCCTTAACTATTTTTCTCGCTTTGGCGGGTTGTGCGACCAAGCCACCCCGGCAACCTGACAATCTTTGTCAAATTTTCCGACAGTATGATGATTGGTATGACGCGACCGCTGATGCTCGAGATCGTTGGCAAGTGCCTATTTCTGTGACAATGGCCATGATGTTCCAAGAAAGTAGTTTTCGACATGATGCGCAGCCGCCGATGGAGTATTTTTTAGGGTTTATCCCCACGGGGCGTGCCAGCTCGGCTTTTGGTTATGCTCAAGCCAAAGATGAAACTTGGCGCCAATATGCCAGTGAAGCGGGGCGATCCTTTGCCAGTCGAGATGATTTTGCTGACGCCGCTGATTTTGTCGGTTGGTTTGTCCACAAGACTCATAAGATTAATAAAGTGCCAAAGAGCGACGCCTACGGACAGTATCTGAATTACCATGAAGGCTGGGGTGGCTATCGCAAAGGTAGCTATCAGAAAAAAGCCTGGCTCAAGCAAGCGGCGCGAAAAGTACAACAGCGTTCAGCCTTGTATCAGCGACAACTGCAGCGCTGCGAACAAGAGTTTAAATCATCATGGTTTGATTGGTTTTAAGCGGATTGTTCGGGTTTTATCAATCGTACTTGAGTCACCATCGTCAGATCGGTCGCGATAATTTCGATGACGTAAGCACCTATCAGCAATTCAGTGCCTACGGCTGGCAATGACTCTGTTTTTTCAAGGATTAAGCCATTTAACGTCTTCGGACCATCGGTTGGAAGATGCAAGTGCAGCTGTCGATTTAAATCGCGTAGCGAGCATGATGCATCCAAAACAAAACTACCATCGCTGTGCTGGAGAACCGGTTCTGGCGCTCGTTGCAGTTGTCCAAGTAGTTCAGCCAACAGATCTTCGAGTGTGAGCAGCCCCTTCACGTCACCAAATTCGTCAACGACTAAGCCTATCCGTTCCGAGCTTTGTTGGAACTTTTGCAATTGCACAGCCAAGGTGGTGCCACTTGGAATGTAATACACATCGTGAACTGAACGCAGCAGACTGGCTTTGGTGAGCGGTTCTTTCAGTTGCATGCGCATTAAATCGCGACTGTGAATAAAGCCAAGGACATCCTCAAGGCTGTCTCGATACAATAAAACTTTACTGTGTTGGATTAACGCCAGTTCGCGCTGCAGCTCACGCCAATCGTCTTGTACATCTAAGGCGACGATCTCGGCGCGTGGCACCATCACATCGTCGACTTGCGCTTCGCTAAGTGCCAGCACATCCAACAGTAAGCTTGCTTGTGCGTTGGGTGAGATCGCCGAATGTTCATGCATCAGTTGATTGAGTTCATCCTGCCCATGTTGATGCAGCGTGGTTTGGCTGGCGTTTAATGTGGTGAATTGACGTTCAATAAAGGCGGCGCAGCGATGCAGTAGGCGCACAATAAAGCGCAGTGGATGCAATGGACGGTACAGACCTTCGACCACCTGATCGGCAAAGCGGTGCGCTAAGGTGCGGGGGGCTAGTTCAGCCAGACCGAGTTGCAGAGGTGGCAACCACAACAACACCCAATACCAAGGCATGGCAAATTGCAGCGTCAGTTCAATGGACAACCCCGCAAGGACGATGCGGCACATGCACAACCAAATCAACAGATCGGTAAAAATCTGCGTGCCGGCGTGTTGCAGCGCCACCGCGATTTTAACCCCTTGTTGGGCTCGATGTTTTAATCGAATTGGGTTGGCGCAAGCCAGTGCGGATTCACACGCATTGACCCAACTAAGAGCAAGCAGTGCGACGATAACGCCCAGCGGTGTGATAAATAAATCGCTACTCACAAGAGCCTAATAGCAGTGGCATAGACAGTTATTAAGCGATGTTGCAGGCGCCACGTCAAGTGGCGCATGGCTGAAATCTATTGGATTAACTGACGTGATTGAGCAGGACTTCCCGTACGAATCGAGCGCCAAAATAGGCGAGAGTCAGTAGTAACGACCCAACGACGGTAAAGGTGTTTGCCGTACGGCCGCGCCACCCTGCGCGGTAGTGGCCAAGGAGTAATGCTGCAAACGTAGTAAACGCGGCAAGCGACAGGATATTTTTATGCAAGTTATGTTTTGCAAACCAATCGTCACTAAACAGTATACCGCTGACTAACGTCAGACCCAGCAGCACTGTGCCTAACATCACCAAACGAAACAACAGTGATTCCGCTTGCATCAGCGGCGGGAGCACGGTGCCTGTGGCCAACGGAGTTTTTTGTTTGAGTTTATGACTGATATAACTGACTTGAAATGAATACAAGGTGGCCATGATCAGCATGACGTAGGCCATAAAGGCCACCACGATGTGGGTCAGTAGCCAAGGGGCGTGTTCAAAATGATGCAACTGTGAACCAGCCGGGATCAACGCAGCGGCAAGTTGTACCAAGGTAGCAAAACCATAAATCAGTGGCATCAACAGCAAGATGGGCGTGCGCAAGGCAATAGCGGTGAACATCAGCGTGATCAGCCAGCAGACTAACGAAGAGACATTCATCAAACTAAAGTTTTGGCCATCCACTGTAAAAAGGGCCTGACTCAACCCCAGCATATGTAGCAATACGCCAGCGGTGGCTGCAGAAAAAAGCAATTTAAGCCGCGGCCCTTCAGCATGATACAAACGTTGACTGACCACAAAGGTAGCAAAGGCATAACAACAGGCAGCTAAAAGCGGCAGCACAGTGAACGTCATAAGGCACAAATCCGTGATGCAAAACAAAAGTCTATTGTATGGCAAGCTTTTACAGATTGACAGAGGGCAAAAGCTGCCGCATTTTGTCGCAGTTTGATATACTCGCCCGCATTTCGTTGTCGCTGGAAGCTCCACATGTTTGAAAATCTCTCAGATCGCCTGACCCGAACGCTAAAAAATATCAGTGGTCGTGGCCGGCTGACCGAAGACAATATTAAAGAAACGCTGCGTGAAGTGCGCATGGCGTTGTTAGAAGCCGACGTTGCGTTGCCGGTCGTGCGTGATTTCGTCAACCAAGTCAAAGAACGTTCCGTTGGCCTTGAAGTCAGTAAAAGCTTAACGCCGGGTCAAGAGTTCTTGAAAATCGTCCGTAAAGCCCTTGAAGAAGCCATGGGTGAAGCGAACGAGGAACTCACCTTAAATACCCAACCTCCAGCGGTCGTGTTGATGGCGGGTTTGCAAGGTGCCGGTAAAACCACATCTGTGGGTAAACTGGCGAAGTTCTTAAAAGAGCGCAAGAAGAAAAAAGTCATGGTGGTATCTGCGGACGTGTATCGCCCTGCGGCCATCAAGCAGCTAGAAACACTCGCCAATGACGTGCAAGTAACGTTTCATCCCAGTGATATCAGTCAAAAACCGATTGATATCGTCAATAGCGCCATCGCAGCCGCCAAACTAGGTTTCTACGATATTTTGCTGGTGGATACCGCCGGTCGTTTACACGTAGACGGCGAAATGATGGAAGAAATCAAAGCATTACATGCTGCGGTTAAACCTATCGAAACCTTGTTTGTCGTCGATGCCATGACAGGTCAAGATGCGGCAAACACTGCTAAAGCCTTTAACGATGCGTTGCCGCTGACCGGGGTTATCTTAACCAAGGCCGACGGTGATGCCCGTGGTGGTGCGGCGTTGTCGATCCGCCATATCACCGGCAAACCGATTAAATTCATCGGTATGGGCGAAAAAACCGATGCGCTGGAGCCATTCCACCCGGATCGTATCGCCTCGCGTATTTTAGGCATGGGTGATGTGCTGAGCTTGATTGAACAAATCGAGCAAAAGGTCGATAAAGAACAAGCCGCTAAAGTCGCAGCTAAAGTGATGAAAGGCCAAGGTTTTAGCCTTGAAGACTTCCGTGACCAATTAGTACAAATGCGCAACATGGGCGGCATGATGTCGATGCTAGATAAACTGCCTGGCATGAAGAATTTGCCCCAAGGTGCCATGGACCAAATGGGCGACAAGCAGTTTAAAAAGATGGAAGCCATCATCAACTCGATGACGCCCAAAGAGCGTAAGTTCCCAGATTTGATTAAAGGGTCGCGCAAAAAACGTATCGCAGCCGGTTCTGGCACCCAAGTGCAAGACGTCAATCAACTGCTCAAGCAATTTACCCAAATGCAGAAAATGATGAAGCAAATGACAGGTAAAGGCGGCTTAATGAAAATGATGCGGGCGATGGGCGGCAAAATGCCTCCTGGTATGTTAGGTGGACCGAAAGGCTAGTGCCGGCGTCGTTCTGTTCTCGCTGATGTAGCAAAAACGGGCTTGTGCCCGTTTTTTTATGAATGGAGTTCGGCGCTGAAAGTGCCGGATTCTATGGCTTGTCAATAGCTTATCCACTCGTTTATCCACAGATTATCACCGTGCGAAAGCCTTATTTTCCTTGCATTGCTGACAAAAACGAGTAGAATTCGGCGTCCCTGTGGCTTGTCTACAGGGATATGCTTTAAAAAAAACCTGAACGATTGATTTAGAGGACGGTATGGTAACTATTCGTTTACAACGTGGTGGCGCGAAAAAGCGTCCATTTTACCAAGTTGTGGTCGCTGACAGCCGTTTTGCTCGTGATGGCCGTTTTATTGAGCGCGTGGGTTTCTTTAACCCAATCGCCGCCGGCACTGAAGAGAAAACACGCATCGACCTGGCACGCGTTGATCACTGGGTAGCACAAGGTGCTGCTATGAGCGATCGCGTTGCGTCATTGGTAAAAGCAGCTCGTAAAGCTTCTGCTTAATTGAGCAACTGAGTAGGGTTTGGCCGTGAACGGTAAAGATTTAGTTGTCTTAGGTAAGTTTGGTGCTGTTTACGGCATCAACGGGTGGCTAAAAGTAAACTCCTACACAGATGATCCTGAAGGGATCTTTAGTTATAAACCCTGGCAGATTCAATCTCAGGGGCAATGGCGCCAAGTGGTGATCACCAGCTGGAAACGGCATAGCAATGGCTTAATCGTCAAGCTAGATGGTGTGAACGATCGGGATCAAGCTCAGCTGTTAGTCAACGCAGAAATTGCAGTGACGCAGACCAACCTGCCCAAGTTAGAGGACGGTGACTATTACTGGAAAGACCTGATGGGTCTGAAGGTGATCAACGAAGCCGGCTATGACTTAGGCGTGGTGGATGACTTGATGGAAACTGGTTCTAACGACGTACTCGTTGTCAAAGCCAATAAAACTGATGCATTTGGTCAAAAAGAGCGTTTGATTCCATTTTTGACAGACTCCGTCATCAAAAATGTCGATTTAACGCAAGGACGTATCATCGTCGATTGGGATCCAGAGTTTTAATGTCGCAACAAACAGGCATGTGGTTCGGGGTTATTACCCTGTTCCCGCAGATGTTTGACGCCATTACGCAATTCGGGGTCACTAGCCGAGCCGTAAAACAAGGGCTCATCAGCGTCGATTGCTGGAATCCGCGGGATTTTACTACGGACAAGCATAAGACAGTCGATGACCGGCCTTTTGGTGGCGGCCCAGGCATGTTGATGATGGTGCAACCGCTGACCGACGCAATTCGCGCGGCCAAAGCGGCAGCTGGGGAAGGTGTGCACACGATTTATTTGTCGCCGCAAGGCCGCAAATTAGATCAAGCAGGCGTACAAGAACTAGCGAAACGTCCCAAGCTATTGCTGGTAGCAGGTCGCTACGAAGGGATTGATGAACGTGTAATCGAAGCCGAAATTGACGAAGAATGGTCAATTGGTGATTACGTGCTGAGTGGCGGTGAATTGCCGGCGATGACGCTGATTGATGCGGTATCGCGACTAGTACCTGGCGTACTGGGGCATGACCTTTCTGCAGTCGAGGACTCGTTTGCCTCCGGATTGTTAGATTGTCCGCATTACACCAGGCCTGAGGAATTAAATGGCAAACAGGTGCCCGCAATCTTATTGAGCGGTCATCATGAAAACATCAGACGCTGGCGTTTGAAGCAGTCTCTCGGGAGAACCTGGCTTCGGCGACCAGAATTGTTAAATGCCCTGGCTCTGACTAAGGAGCAACGCAAACTTCTGGAAGAGTTCCAACAGGAACACCAGGCGTTGCAGCAACGATAGTTTATTCCAGGTAATGTGAGATTGTTATGAGCAAAATTAGCCAAAACATCATCAAAGAACTTGAAAACGAACAGCTGAAATCTGACGTTCCAGCGTTCGGTCCAGGTGACACTGTGATTGTTCAAGTTAAAGTTAAAGAAGGCGATAAAACTCGTCTGCAGGCTTACGAAGGCGTCGTTATCGCCAAACGTAACCGTGGTTTACACTCATCTTTCACTGTTCGTAAAATTTCGAACGGCGAAGGTGTTGAGCGTGTATTCCAAACGCACAGCCCAATGATTGACAGCATCACGCTGAAACGTCGTGGTGCCGTACGCCGTGCCAAGCTTTACTACTTACGCGATCGTTCAGGTAAATCAGCGCGTATCCGCGAAAAGCTTAACTAAGCACGAAAGGCTGCCTCCGGGCAGCCTTTTTTTTCCGATGAAACAGGCATGTTCTCGTTTCACATCGGGTGCAGCTCAGTCCACGCAAGAACATCACTGCACAGTCTGCCACTTGTCAGATCACGACCTAGTGATACTTCATCAACCTCAGCTACATCATAACGGCTAATCCTTCGCATCTCGTTTATCACTTCAGATTGCATTGCAGAAATTCTCAGCGGTGATGCACTTTTGTTGCCTGCGTCTGTTGTGTTGCCACAAAGCACTGTTAGTATGAAGCAAAAGATCAGCTGCATAGTTGACTGACGGATAAGGATAAAGCGCGTGCAATCGACTGAATTTAATGAAAAAAGAAAATTTATCGTCAAGCTTGGCAAAATGCTGCATAAGTTTGGAACCCCAGCGTATCGGCTCGAAGCGCATCTGCAAGATGTTGCCAAAGACTTAAACGTCGGCGCGTCATTTGCTATTACACCAACAGTACTGACGTTTGTGATTTGGGTGCCAGGAGAGGACGCTGAGTACACGCATGTGGCTCGGGTGTTGCCGGGTGACTTGGATTTAGGCTCGTTATCCCGTGCCGACGAAGTGGTGGATGCGGTACTTAAGCATCAGATGACGCTAAAAGAAGCGACCGAGCGGCTGAATGTCATTGCGACTATGCCCAATCCCTATTCGCGTTGGGCCACCTTTTTGGCCTATGGCGCGGCTGGCGGCGCTTTTGCCATGTTGATGCGTGCCAGTTGGCTGGATGTGGGCTACGCCACGGCATTGAGTCTGTTGGTGTACTTATTTGTGTTGTGGGCTGAAAAAAGCCGGCGCGTAACGCATATGCTGGAACCACTGGTCGCCATGACGTCAGCGCTAGGCGCAACGGCACTGGCGGCGTATGTCGACCCGCGGATTAACATTCCCATCGTCGTGCTATCGGCCATTATCGTGTTTATTCCAGGTCTTGCCTTAACTCTTGGTTTTGCCGAAACTGCGGCGCGTCATCTGGTGTCGGGGACCGCACGGATCATGGATGCGGTCATGATCTTATTTAAACTTTATTTCGGTGCATTTCTTGGGATGGCGCTGGGTGAAAAGTTATTTGGTAAGGTTGATTATGTCGCAACAGTCGCGGTGGATGCATGGACAGCATGGCTAGCGGTGGCCATTTTGTGTGGTTCGTTAGTGATTGTGTTCCGTGCCCGCCGTAAACATATCAGTTGGGGATTGATGTCTGGGTTTATCGCCTATGGTGCCAGCCAATGGGGCGGTCTGCATTTGGACTTAGCGCTTGGCGCCTTTGTTGGGGCGTTTGCTGTTGGGGTGTATGGCAACCTGTTTACTCGCTTGATGAATGCGCCGGCGAGTATTGTCAGTTTGCAAGGGATGATTGTGTTGGTACCTGGCTCAAAAACCTATATCGGTCTGAATAGTTTGATTTCAGGTCAGCACATGGTCGAGACCGATCATTTGGGGCAGCAAACGTTTTTAATTTTAATGTCGCTGGTCGCAGGTTTTATCTTTGCGAATGTGGCGCTACCACCGAAGAAGAGTTTGTAAAGCCTGGCAGCAAGGTCGCGTTGCGGCGTTGCTGCGTTTGCCATTGACAAGGCTAGGGCACATCGACACGCTCGACGAATTTCTCCGACCATTGCCCAACAATGGCTTGATAGCGGCCATCACGTTTGAGTTGTGCAAGTGCATCCCTCAATTTAGCGACGAGCTGGGGCGAGGTTTTCATACTGCAAGCAAGATGGAAATCAAGCGGTAAATCTGGCAGGTCTAACAATCGGACAAATTGCTCGCTATTCATGCCAGCTTCTTCGGCGCGGTATTTAAGGATGGTGGTGTTGACCAACACCAAATCGATCTCGTTGGGCCGATTAACCAAGACCTGCAGCATGGAATCGACGCTATCGAGGACATACAACTCTTTGCCTTCACGAAAGCCATGTTCAAGCAGGTAGTGATGGGTGATATCGTCACGCGTCACGGCAATTCGATAGTGGTGTGCGTCATCTAGCGATCGTAGTTGAATGTCTTGACGCTGCTTCAGCGCATAAATTCCGGTGATGTTATACGATAAGGCGCCAACCCACTGAAACAGGCGTTGCCGCTCCTCGCTTTTAGAAATGGAATAAATACATACGTTGGGATCGCGCAGTGCCAATTGGTAGGCGCGGCTCCAACTTTGAAACTCCACTTGGTAATCGACTTTTGCTTGTTTGAAGATTTGCTGCACTAACTCTGTCGCAAAGCCGCGCGGGCCCGCAGGGGTATTCATTTGATAGGGAGGTAAGTGCTCGGTCACGAGACGGATGTCGCTGGCGTGCCCCATCAATGGCCAGCCGCAACACAGACTCACTAGATACAGGCGCCAATTCATCGCTATCAAGCCTCAACTCTATTTCAATCTACTCTAACTGCTGTTGGTCTGGTCGGCAATTATTTGCGGGCCAGTCATGAAATTTATTCAAAATATGTCGTGAAAGACCGTTTGTGTAATTAAATGTTTACATTAATAAAAAGTTCTTAATGGGCTTGCGCTTAGCATTAATATTGACAATTTGGTTTGACATTGAACGTTTCGCTTTTTATGATGCCACTGGTTGTAAATTATGAAATACGTGGTGTATTGAAATGTGTACGGTTGGGAGCCCGAAATGAGTAAAATAGTGGATGACTTGCGGATCGTCGCGGAAAAACCGCTGAGTCCGCCTTTGGTATTAAAACGGGCATTGCCACTGTCTGCGCAAGGTGCGTTATTTGTGCAGCAGGCGCGTCAAGACATCGCCAACATCATTCATGGCCGCGATAAACGGTTGTTGGTGGTGACAGGTCCTTGTTCTATTCATGATCCGGTGGCCGCAATTGAATATGCGCAGCGTTTAAAAGCGCTACAAATTAAGTATGCAGATTCGCTGTACATTGTGATGCGGGTTTATTTCGAAAAACCACGGACCACGGTGGGTTGGAAGGGGTATATCAATGACCCGCATTTGGATGATTCCTTCGATTTGGAAACCGGTTTGACCCGCGGTCGTGAATTGTTATTGCAGTTAGTGGAAATGCGCTTGCCAACGGCCACAGAGGCGCTTGATCCGATCAGTCCACAGTACTTATCTGATTTAATCGCTTGGGCTGCTATTGGTGCTCGTACCGTGGAGAGTCAAACGCACCGAGAGATGGCGAGTGGCTTATCGATGCCAGTTGGCTTTAAAAATGGCACCGATGGAAACCTCAATATCGCCCTGAATGCGTTGCAATCCGCAGCCAGTGCCCACACCTTTATCGGTATCAATCAGCGAGGTGAAGTGGCGTTAGTGCAAACGGCGGGTAATCCGGACGGTCATATTATTTTGCGCGGTGGGGCCAAACCCAACTATGACGCTGACAGCATCAATCAAGCGGTCGCCGCCTTAAAAAAATTAAACCTACCCCAAGCCATTGTGGTGGATTGTAGTCATGGCAACTCCAATAAAGACCATAATCGGCAACCGCTAGTGGCAGAAGCTGTGGTAGCACAGCGCCTACTGGGAAATGACGCCATTATCGGTTTAATGTTAGAAAGTCACCTCAATGCCGGACGGCAAGATATTGTCTGTGGTAAAGCTGAAAAATACGGCGTGTCGGTGACAGACGCGTGTATCGATTGGGAAAACACCGAGCAACTGCTGGCTGGGTTGCATGCGCAGATGAAACAAGTGGTGCAGCAATCGACCGCTGAAGAGGAAGTCTCGGTATGACAGTGTCGACGTCAGCACAGGCAGCATCGGCGGCCGAACTGGCACCTTTGCGGCAACAAATTGATGACATCGACAGCCAGTTGGTCGAACTGCTGGCGCGTCGCGCCCAAGTGACGGCGCAAGTAGGGCAAGTCAAGCAGCAATATGCCTTGCCGCTGTATGTGCCTGAGCGGGAAGCTGCGTTGCTCAAAGCGCGGCGAGCACAAGCCGAAAACGCAGGGGTGTCACCTGAGTTAGTGGAAGATGTGCTTCGTCGCGTGATGCGTGAGTCGTATTCCACCCAAGAAAGCGGTTTTGTCTGCTGCAAAGAAGGTGGCGGTAAAGTCGTGGTCGTCGGTGGTGCTGGGGCATTGGGACGTCGCTTTGTCAGTTTGTTCCAGCGGTCGGGGTTCGAGGTGGTGGTCCTCGAAATTGACGATTGGCCTGACGCCGCGTCTATGGTTGCGGATGCGTCCTTAGTGTTATTAGCAGTGCCGATTCATTTGACGACTCAATTGATCCAGCAATTGCCACCGTTACCTGCGGACTGTGTGTTGGCGGATCTCACCAGTATCAAATCACAGCCGCTGAGCGCCATGCTGGAAAAGCATCCGGGGCCTGTGGTTGGTTTGCACCCCATGTTTGGGCCTGATGTCAGCAACATTGTGAAACAAGTGGTGGTGATATGCCACGGTCGTGACAGCGACAAGTACGACTGGCTGGTCACCCAGCTGCGGGTATGGGGCGCGGTCTTGTCTGAAAAAACCGCGCAGCAACATGATGAGTTAATGCAGTTGATCCAAGCGATGCGTCACTTTTCGTCCTTGGTGTATGGAGTGCATCTGGCTGAAGAGCATGCCGATTTGCATCAGCTGCTGCAATTAAGCTCACCGATCTATCGTCTGGAACTGGCGATGGTCGGCCGATTATTCGCCCAAAACGCTGAACTGTACGCTGACATTATGCTCAGCTCCCATCAGGTGACTGGGTTGTTGCAACGTTACCAGCATCGATTTAATCAGTTGTCACATTTACTTGCTGCCAAAGACAAAGCGGGGTTAATGGCTGAGTTTGCCAAAGGCCAGCAGTACTTTGGTGAATTGGCGGGTGAATTCTTGCAAGAAAGTCGACGTTTATTACAAAAAGCTGCAGATGAGCGCAGTTAGGTACATATTGGCCGCTAATTGCCAAAGGTTCTCTGCTATTGAGCAAAACACTTGGCAAGGCCCGAGCACTTCCATACACTGATGTTTTGCCTTTAGGAATGGGTGTGCTGCGTCGGTTTTTTCAACAGGTCCTGCAGGTTTTTAAATGGCTGACTGTGCTTGCGCTTTCAGCCGTTTTGTTGTTTGCGTATGTGCCGGTGGTTTACACGGGCGTAATGCTCGAGCGGCAGTTCGAGGCATGGTTTGAGCACAAGTCATATGACGCCAAGCATCAGTGGGTACCGATTGAACGCATCTCACGTCATGTGCAGCAAGCGGTGGTCACGTCTGAAGATCAACTGTTCACTCAGCATAGTGGCTTTGATATCAAGGCCATCAAAAAAGCCTGGAGTTTTAATCAACAGCGCAACAATAAGCGTGTGCGAGGGGCTTCGACTATTAGCCAGCAAACCGCAAAGAATGTCTTTTTATGGACAGGGCGCAGCTGGGTACGTAAAGGGTTAGAGACGGGCTTTACGTTACTGATCGAAGGGGCATGGGGTAAAGAACGTATTTTGGAAGTGTACTTAAATAGTATTGAATTTGGGGATGGCATCTTTGGTGTTGAAGCGGCATCACAACACTTTTTTGGCATTCCAGCGGCCAAACTAAGCAAGCAACAGGCCGCGTTATTGGCCGCCGTGTTACCAAACCCGCATAAAATGTCGGTGAAATCCCCGTCCGCCTATGTACGAAAGCGTCAAAACTGGATTTTGCGCCATATGTCGCAGCTTGCGCCCATCGATGACCAACTTGATGAATTAGAAGACGAAGAGTTGTAAAAACCGCCGGCAATTGTGCTGTTTTTCAGCACATCGAGCGTACATTAGCAAAAAAATACTGGGCGTGAGGGCCCGAAATCTGTATCTTAAGGCTCGCCATGTTCTGTGGACGGCTGCTTATTGCCAAGAACAACCAAGGCTTGCGCTGGTCGACGCGCACTATAACTAGAATATCCGAGGAATGTACCAAATGAATGAGATTGTTGCCGCGATTAACGGCATCATCTGGAGCAAAGCCTTAATCGCGCTTTGTCTCGGGGTGGGGTTGTACTTCTCGTTACGCTCACGTTTTTTGCAATTACGTCATGTCCGCGAAATGATTCGCTTGATGTTTGATGGTAAGAGCTCAGATTCTGGCGTATCAAGTTTCCAAGCATTAACCATGACCTTAGCTGGGCGGGTTGGAACCGGTAACATCGCCGGCGTGGCGACAGCAATCACCTTTGGTGGTCCAGGTGCCGTGTTTTGGATGTGGACTGTGGCGTTTTTAGGCGCTAGTTCCGCGTTTGTTGAATCAACCTTAGGCCAAGTCTATAAAGAAAAAATTGACGGCCAATATCGTGGTGGACCCGCGTTTTACATTGAAAAAGGTTTAGGCATGAAGTGGTATGCTTGGATCTTTGCGATTGCCACTATTATTGCAACAGGCTTGTTGCTGCCAGGGGTTCAAGCGAACTCTATCGCCTCTGGGTTGCAAAACGCACTGGGCATTGAACCGAACGTGACTGCTGCCGGTCTTGCTATCATGCTTGGTTTTATCATTTTTGGTGGTGTCAAACGGATCGCCAGTTTCGCTGAAATCGTCGTGCCATTTATGGCGTTGGGCTACATTCTGGTTGCCTGTGTAGTGATTGCATTGAATATCACTGAATTACCAAATGTGATCAAACTGATTGTCAGCAATGCGTTTGGCCAAGATGCAGCCTTCGGCGCTATCTTAGGTTTGGCCATTGAGTGGGGCGTCAAACGTGGTGTGTATTCCAACGAAGCGGGTCAAGGTACAGGTCCACATGCATCCTCTGCAGCCGCAGTGTCTCACCCAGCCAAACAAGGGTTAGTACAAGGGTTTTCAGTCTACGTCGACACCTTGTTTGTCTGTTCGGCGACGGCATTTATGTTGTTGATCACCGGTCAATACAATGTCGAAGCACCTGATGGCAGCAAATTGTACGAAGGGATCAAAGGTGTAGCGGCAGGTCCTGGCTACGCGCAAACAGCGCTTGAGAACATCATGCCGGGTTTTGGTTCTATTTTTGTTGCTGTGGCGCTGTTCTTCTTCGCTTTTACCACCATTGTTGCGTATTACTACATTGCCGAAACCAATATCGCTTATATCAACCGTGCGACTAATCGTCCATGGCTCCGTTTTTTACTGAAAGTCGGTATTTTAGGTGCTGTGGTTTACGGCACGGTCAAAACGGCGGATTTGGCTTGGGCACTGGGTGATATCGGCGTTGGCCTTATGGCATGGCTGAACATTATTGCCATCATTTTGCTGCATAAAACGGCTTTCGCCTGTTTAAAAGACTATGAAGCGCAAAAAGCCCAAGGTAAAGATCCGGTGTTTCATCCAGAGGCCTTAGGCATCAAAAATGCTGATTATTGGGCCGGAAAATCGGATAAAGAATTGCTGGCAAGCAGCCTCAATGAGCAGGCGAACGCGGAATCTACGTCCGCCCAAAAACAGACCTAACTCTGTGGTAAGACTTATCAAGGCAGCCCTGAGCTGCCTTTTTATTTGGTGTTAGGCGAGAACCTTGGTATGGTCAATGTGAGGTTTCAAAGAGAGTGTTGCATGGCCGTTTCGATCACCACCCCACGTTTAATCATTGATGAAGTCACGACTGCTGATGCAGCCGTGATCCTCGAGCTTTTGAATGAACCTGAGTTTATTCAAAATATTGCTGATCGTGGTGTTCGAAATTTGCAGCAAGCCATGCATTACCTCGACCAGGGCCCAATCGCTAGTTATGCCCAGTATGGCCATGGGTTATGGCGTGTGCGGTTGCAGCATGGGCCTATGATTGGCCTTTGTGGCCTCATTTACCGCGAATATCTTGGCATTCCCGATGTCGGTTATGGATTTCTACAACGGTATGCCGGCCAAGGATATGCCACTGAAGCGGCAGAGTCGGTGTTTAGTTACGGTCGTGACGTACTTGGCATGCGTAAAATTTGTGGCATTGTCGCCCCTCACAACCTAGCGTCGAAACATATTTTGCAAAAGATTGGCCTGGCGGCTCAAGGGCAAGTGCAATCGCCTGAAGGCAAATGGCTAGATTATTTTGAATGGTCTGCGGGCTGACGTGATTTTTGGAAGTCTTGGTAGGTCTTCTGCTCGACATCTTGCAAGCAGCTCGTCGACAACGGCTCGGGTAATTGGCTGCATTGCGCCCGCTGCTCATCTTTAAGTTTGTTGAACCAATATTCTTCGCTACCACGCGGCGGGGTATGGCATGCCAATAACAGCAAACTGACAACAACGACACACGCCAGACGACACATTCGGTTGACCCTTTCTTGAGTAGATGATGGATTGCTACGCCTAAGTACTACGCCTAAGTACTATGCGTAAGTACTATGCGTAAGTACTATGCCATATCGATGGTTGTCATCAAAGCGCCATCTAGCACCTTTAGGCTGCTAGTTATCGCTTAAGTTCAAGAGATTGCTATGCAACTACCTGAATTGCATCAACTTGAATATCTGCTTGCCAGCGCACCACCCGAGGTGACGCTGATGCGCGTGGGGGAGATCGCAGATGGCGAACGCGCATGGCCATTTTACGCGGTGCAAGTTGGCCAGGCTGGTGCTGATAAACCTGCATTGTTGCTAACGGCCGGCGTGCATGGGTTAGAACGTATCGGCAGTCAGGTCTTGCTTGCATATTTGGAGACGCTGTGCGCACGACTCAGTTGGGATGCCAATCTATTGGACCTGCTGGGGCGGGTACAGCTCTATCTGATCCCAATCGTTAATCCTGCAGGCATGAGTCGGGGGACACGCTGTAACGGCAATCGCGTGGATTTAATGCGCAATGCGCCGCTAGAATGTGTCGAACGACCCTTGCCCCTGATAGGCGGCCATCGTTTGGCCAAATGGCTGCCTTGGCATCGGGGCGAGGAAGGGCTACTCGAGCCCGAGGTGCTGTTACTTGAACAATTTGTGCAGACCGAGCTGCTACATCGTGCTCATTCCATTGTGCTGGATTGTCATAGCGGCTTTGGCCAACAAGACCGATTGTGGTTTCCTTTCGCCCGTTCAGCACTGCAGCCCATCGCCCATTTGGCCCATATGCACCGTCTGCGTGAATTGTTTTTTCAAACCTATCCACACCAAAACTACTTGTTTGAGCCGCAAAGTGCCCATTATTTGTGTCATGGTGACTTATGGGATTATTTCTATCTGCAAGCTGTGGCCGCTGACCATTTGATGCTGCCGCTGACCTTGGAAATGGGCAGTTGGAATTGGGTTCGCAAAAATCCATTTCAATTGTTGCGCCCGCATGGCCTGTATCATCCGGTCAAGCCACATCGAGTCAAACGGGTGTTACGTGGTCATTTGATCTTGTTAGATTTTTTGGTGCATGCCACCGCCGCGATGCCGGATTGGCTTGGCACTGTCAGTCAACGCAATAGTCTAGAGGCGCTGGATTTATGGTATCGACGGACCTAGCAGCCCAGAAAGGCAGTGTGGTGCTGCTGCGGGGGTTGGCACGACAGGCTGCACATTGGGGCGATGTACCGGCCAAACTACAGCAATCGCTGCTGATGCCAGTGTATTGCCCTGATTTGCCGGGGATGGGCTTGGCATGTCACGAAACTGTGCCTTGGACTTTAGCAGAACATGTGCAGTTGCTAAAACGTCGTCTCGAGCAGCACGTGCCCAAACCTTGGCATCTGGTTGGCTTATCGCTTGGCGGTATGGTGGCGCTTGAGCTTGCGCTGCAGGCCCAAGCCGATGTGCAATCTGTGGTGCTAATTAATTCCAGTGCCTCGAACTTAACGCCGTTTTATCAACGTTTGCAGTGGCGGCGTTATCCGACAGTCTTGCGCTGTTTTTACCAAGACGCACAACAACGTGAGGCACTGATTTTACAATTGACCAGTCGCCAAGCCAGCCCACATCCTGCACTTTGGCGCTGGCAGCAATTGGCGTTAGCACAACCTCTTCGTAAATCGGCGGTGCTCAAGCAGCTGTGGGCGGCCAGTCGTTACCAGCTTGCAACGACCCCTACCTGCCAAGGCTTAGTGGTGGTCAGTGACGGGGATCAATTAGTCTCACCACGCTGTAGCGAGCGGTTAGCGCAAACACTGCATTGGCCATTAGTGCGACATGCCAGTGCCGGCCATGATTTACCTCTGGATGATGCGTCATGGCTGATTGCTCAGTTGAAGCATTTTTATCAGTCGTGGTCTTCAAACTGAAGGTGCGGTTTACCTGCCATATAGCGACGACGGAATTCGCGAAAGTAGTGGCTTAAATCATTGGCCGCTTGATGATCACCGGCAAGTTTTAACACTTCAATACCGACTTCGGCTGTGCACAGTTGATGCAAATGAGCCGCTTCGCGCAGCACGTAATTTGAGCTTTGTTGTGGGCTGATGCCCAGTACCGGGAACTGGTTTAAGTACGGGCTTTTACTAAACATTTTTTTGGCTTCACGCCAGGTTCCATCCAGCATGATAAACAAGGGCACGCGGGTCGATGTTGCAGGTTGTTCGACAGCACTGACACAACGTTCAGGACTTGCATACTCGTGTGGAAACACCACAAATGGCTGATAACGCGGGTTTTGCAACAGTGCCAGAAGTTCCGCATCAGGCACTGTACGATCCCAGACATAGGCGAAACTTTCCGCGGCCACATCCGCAATCAAGCGGCCGGTATTGGAAGGTTTGTAGCATTCGCCGGTATACATCAGAAACAAAAAGGCGCTGCGAGCAGAAGCCTTAGGGACTAGCGCACAGATACAATCGGCGTTTGGTAACAAGCAGCCTTCACAACGTTTGACACGAGAACCGCGAGCGTTAAAGGGTTTGGTGGTTTTTGCCAGTTCGCGCTGGCGCAGTGCAAGCACTACGTTGGTCATGGACAGCTCTCTTGACAGCTCGTGGGGACATGGGGCGCAGAATGTAGCACACTCGCGCCGCATCGCCAAACCGCTGCAGCACCCTAGTTATTGCTGGTAACGCATGCAAAACCGCTGGGCTTGGCTGTATGGAAAGACATCTTCCACTTGGCCTTGCCGAATACTTTGTTGTTTTTGTTGCCAATACTGATGGTCTAACAACTCAGGATGGCTTTGACAAAACAAGGCTCGTAGCTCGGCCTGCGAAGTGACAAAGGTGGCGATTTGCTCGGGGAAGACATCCCCAGGATGTACCGGATACCAAGGCTCGGCACTTAACATATCGTCCCAATTTTGTGGCTCTGGAATGGCGCGGAAATTCATATCCAGCAAGTACTGTACTTCATCATAGTCGTAGAACACCACACGGCCATGGCGTGTTACGCCGAAGTTTTTTAGCAGCATGTCGCCAGGGAATATATTGGCGGCCACCATATCTTTCAGCGCCTGCCCATAATCTTGCATCAAGCGACGCTTTTCAGCGTGATTTGCGGTTTCTAGCGCGATATTCAACGGCGTCATGCGGCGTTCAATATACAAATGACGGATCACCAATTGATCGCCGTCACGATACATCGAGTCGGCAATCGAGGCGTTAAGTTCTTCCAACAGCTCTTTGCTAAAGCGATTAATCGGCAATGCCACATCCGAATATTCCATCGTGTCGGCCATCCGACCAACACGGTCGTGGCTTTTGACCAAGTGATAACGCTGTTTGACGGTGTCGCGGTCAAACTGTTTGGTTTCGGCGAAGCTGTCGCGGATCACTTTAAACACATAAGGGAAACTCGGTAGCGTAAAGACCATCATCACCAAGCCGCGAATACCAGGCGCAGCCACAAATTGGTCGTTACTTTGCGCTAAGTGACCTAATAATTCTCGGTAAAATTCGGTTTTGCCTTGTTTGTGCAAACCGACAGCGCTGTAAAGCTCCGCCAAGGTGCGATGCGGTAGCAGTTCTTTTAAGAAATACACCAGCGCCGAAGGCACTGGCACATCCACCATAAAATAGGCGCGCGAAAAGCCAAAAATAAGGCTCATATCGGTAGGCTCGGTCAGCAATGCATCGATATAAATGCCGCGTTTGGGGTCGTGCAGCACGGACAAAATAAAGGGTTCTTGCCCATCGGGGGTGACAATCCGTCCAACCAAATAGGCGGCTTTGTTGCGGTAAAACACCGTTTTTAGAATGTCCAAGCGCAGCAAATGGATAGGGTGCAGGTCATGGCGAGCTTGCTCGGCATAACTTTTTAATACGTAACGTATGTCGCGGTCTAAGTTGGCAAATTGCAGTGTTGGCATCATTCGGCGCAAGATTTGCCGGATGGCGGCTCGCATACCTGTTTCTGCCGGGAAATAGCTGTCATATACCGACGCCATCGGCACCGGCAGTTGTTCTTTGCGCACCGTTGATTCAACAAAGATCAATTGATTGTGGAAATACTGCCGGTGAAACAAGCGGCAAAACACGGAGTTATAGAATGTTTCCGCCAGTTCGGCCTGAGGATGAAAGTGCAGGGCACTTTGGTAATTGCTTTTAATCTCTTGCCATAACTCGGTGTTTGGTGTGCCGCGATGACCACGTTGGCGCAGTTGCTCGATGGTTTCTGACACCCGATCATCGTAATAGTGGATCCGAGCAGCGCTGTCGTGTTGATAACCACGCCAGTTGGCATTTTGAAAATGCTCGCCCGCTTGTTGGGTGATTTGTTGAAACAACCGAAAATGGCGGCGAAAGCCTTTGAGGATCAATTCAGCGATGGCGCGAGCATCAGGCATAACAGCGCTCTTGTTTGGAGTATTTACTCAAAAGTTATACCGAACTGCCGTCGATGTTGCAACTCGATCTCGGTGGTGTCAAAGTAACTTCAATCCTTAGCAAGCCATAGGACTTTGCCAGCATTGGCTGCACGTGGCAATGCGACTTTAGTCCGTGACGGCGGTCTAGCCTAAGCTGGACTTATGACAGGCGGGTGACACCAGGAGGAAGACTTGATGTTAGTGACGTTTCACAGTAAAGATCATTACCCGATACAAATGCTGGGACAACCAGCGCTTGAACTAATTCATCTGATGGGCATGACGGCCAAGGTCCCAGGTGCCATTGCCGCTGATGATGTACCGCAGGCGTATTGGCAGTTGCAAGAGGCTTTACAGGCGTTAGCCGGTGCGGCTGTGGCCGTCGATGAAGACGGGCAACCACAAGTCACATTGGCGCAGCGCGCAGTGCCACTGCTGGCGATGCTCAAAGCCGCTATCAAAACTCAGCACCCCATCTACTGGGATTAACACGGCGCCGAGTTATGTGACGTTATGCCGAAGATGGCTAACGCAGTTTCGCCACTGTCTCACTAATTTGGCCGGCACCGGCGGCAATTTTGTCGATCAGAGTAAAGGCCTGTTGCACCTGTGCTTCCGCGGTATCGGATTGAGCACGCGCGTCCAGCATTCCTTGCACCACACCTTGAGTTAGCTCTTGATTGCGACGCACCACCAGCTCAATTTCCCCGGTGGAGTTATTGGTGCGTTGCGCCAAAGTCCGAACCTCATCGGCCACAACCGCAAAACCGCGGCCTTGTTCGCCAGCCCGGGCTGCTTCAATGGCGGCATTAAGAGCCAATAAATTTGTTTGTTCGGCAATGGCGCGGATCGTGTTAACAATGGCGGATATTTGCTCAGATTGATCAGCTAATTGCTGTAATAATTCAACCGCCTGGCTTACCCCTAAACTGACTTTACGCGCATTCACCACGCTTTGTTGCAGCAGTGTGGCCTCATCCTGTGAAATCGCCGCGGTTTCTACCGCAGTGCTATACGCCAACTCGGCCGCTGAAGCGACGGCGTCCTGATGCTCGACACGTGCCGTGATATCAGAGGCGAATTTAATCACCGTAGACACTCGACCATCATCATCCACCACCGGGTTGTAAGTCGCTTCAAGCCAAATCTTGTGGCCGTCGCGATGACGTCGCAAAAACTTATCTTTTTTAAAGCGATTGGTTGCAAGCTCTTGCCAGAAATTGGGATGTTGTTGATAAAACTCGTCAAAACAAAACAGCCGATGATGTTTTCCTACGATATCCTTGAGTTGGTAGCCGGTGGCTTGCAGGAAATTTTCATTGGCACAAATCACATGGCCATCTGGGGTAAATTCGATCACGGCGAGAGATTTGTTCAGCGCATCAATAATGCTTTGTCGATTGTGGGCTGTTAAAACGGCAGCGGTGACATCCGAGGCAATTTTCACCACTTTGACTAATCGGCCTTGCTGCACTATAGGGCAATACGTGGCTTCCAAATGTTTGATTTGCCCTTGTTTATCTAAACTAACTACGAACCCATGCTGGTTTTTCGCTTGTTGTAAGTCACGCCAAAATTGTTGGTAGGCGCTGGAATTGGCGTATTCGGCAGGGCATAACACGCGATGGTGTTTACCGATGAGTTCATGCTCTTCAAAGCCCATAACTTGATTAAACAAAGCGTTGGTAGCAAGGATCTCGCCCTGCGGACTGAATTCAATCATTGCCAGGTTTGCTTGAATGCCATCGATCATGGCATTTTGCTGGGCGAGGGTGGCCGTTAAGTCAGCAATTTCAGTTTTTAACTTTTGATTGAACATGGCAACACTCCGCAACGGCTTAATTTTTTACCATAGCTCTTAATGCATAAAGATCAAGGTTCGTTATGTCTGTTAGGCTACCACCGAACCGCTGTTTGAGCCGAAACAAACACGAGTGCGATGGGGGAAAGAGGCCAGGTGAGCGCCTCCTCGCAAACTTTAATGATGGACGTCGCTATGCGACGTTGGATGCATCGACATAAAACTGTCAAACAGTTCGATGTCGCTTTGCGGTAACGAGGCTTCAGCGGAATGGTGTGCTTTGATTAGGGCACTTGCCGTGTCGGGGTTGATACCCGCCCTCATTAAATACGTCCTGTCGAGCAAACTCTTCCCTGCACAACTGATCAATTGCCACTTCCCATCGAGCCTTCGCCATAACGCGCGACCATGTTTTGCCGCTTGACCCTTCGCTTGATAATGCCAACTGACCAGCGCAACATGTTCATGTTGACTGATCGCTGGCATGTTTAAATCTCCAGGCCATAGTTGCTGCATCGCTTGTGCAACGGTTATGGAGTGCATATCGGTTGGAGCAGCGTGGCGCTGCTCGATAGGATGATTGCGGGCATCTGCATCTAGGCACCAGAGTGCACAAAGCAATAGCCCGCATAGCGGCATAACGCTTGAGAAACGCATTACAACATGCCACTTAAGCTGTAAGTTAACTTCAGCCATGCCGTGCGGCCAGGCTCATTGACCCGTGTGGTTTGAATAAAACCTGGAATTGCCCCGCCCATACCATTGCCACTGGCACGGCTGATAAATTCGGCGTAGTCACGATCAAATAGATTATCAATGCCGCTGGATAGGTTTAGATCTTGAGTGATTTGCCACGCTGCGTTCACCGAGAAAATGCCGAAGCCTTGGCTGGGGCCTAAATCTTGACCGACGATAGTGCCACGTTTTACATCAAATCGCTCTTGCGCTTTTACGCCACGCCACAACATGCCGAAGCTATAGTTTTGCGCCACGTAGCGACTACCAATGCGCAGCTCCGTTGGTGACTGCTGCGGTAGCGGTGTATGGTCAGTTTGGTTGTCTCCTCGCAAATAACTCAGCGCAAGGTCTGCCTGCCAATAGGGAGTGATTTTTTGTTGATACGTCAGTTCCGCACCATAGGTTCGAGCGTCAACATTTCGAACAAAACCATTCATTTTCATCATGCTGGAATAGTCCACCAGAATGTAATCGGCAACCTTGCCGTAGAAGCCACTGACAGACCATTGGCGAGTGTCGTCGCCGTATAACACACCGGTATCGAGTTGGCGGGTGGTTTCGTAGTTAATATCAAAACCACTGACGCTGGCCTTGCCTTCTTTGGCAATCAGTTCCCAATAATCGGGGAAGCGCTGTGCGCTACCGACGCCGACGTACAGTGTCGTTGGGCTGGTTGCGAGTGTTTGTTCATAACGCACAAAGCCACTTTGCAAGTTTTGCTTGCGGGTCTGACCATAACTTGGGTTGGCTTTCATGCCCATCATCATGTTGCCAACCATTTTGCGTTCATCGTCGGCGCGCCAATGATCAAGCCGCCCCCCCCGTAAAGAGATGTTGATGGGGCGCAACTGGATACTGATATTCGGCAAAGATCCCTGATTGTGAAATATCGGCGTCGCGGCTCCAGGCACCATATACGGCCGATTTAGGTGCTGAACGTGAGTCGTGCTGGTTGCTTTGCTGGTCAACGCCAACCAGCAATTGTTGATCCTTGGGTAAATTAAAATCAAATTGCGCCGAGCCACCTTGGGTCGCCCGCGCCAAATTGGCATAACCCATCATGCCGGGTTTACGCAGTTCTTGGTCGTCCATCAGATGATCCACATCATTGTCATACCAATGCAGCTTGATAGAGTCTAACCAAGGGCTGATGTCGGTTTGCTGGTAGCGCAGGTTGGTGCTGTCGCGCAAGAAACGCGTGCCGTCCATGCCACGGTCGGCATACGCCGCTTGGCCATCGCTTCGCGCTACTGAGGCTTCAAACAAGGTGGTGGTGGTTGGGGTATACCCCAGTGCCAACTGGCCACTATAGCGATGGTAATTCGAATGCACGGCATCGCCATTGCCGTCTTGATAATCACTGGCGCGTGATTGTGAACCACCTAGGCGCAGATAGCCGGTCTGGCTTCCAAGAGTGCCATCAATCAACTGATCATGACGACCAAAGCTGGCACCGAGCAGACTGCTATGCAGTCGATAGCCCGCTTGGTCAAACCGCTCTGGTGTGCGTTCAAATAACACGGTCGCTGCTGAATGACCGGCGCCATAACGTACAGATTGTGGGCCTTTGATCACCGTCATTTGGTCGTGTAATTCAGGGTAGATATAGGCCGTTGGCGCATCCATCCGATAGTTACAACCACCTAAGATATTTTCACCATCGACTAAAATGCCAAGGCGCGAGCCGGCCATACCACGAAAGGTCGCATCGCCATCGGTGCCGCCTTTGCGCGTGACTGAAAAGCCTGCGATGGTTTTTAAATAATCCGCGCCATCATGGGCGGGAAGCGGCTGACGGGCCGCTTTGGGATCTGTCACCACGACCCCTGGTTTTTCCGGGGCTTCCCCTGTGATCACGATATGCTCGATGGTGTCTTTCGCTGATGTGTGCCCGCGGTGTTTGGCCCCCTCATCTGCCATCAGTTGTGAGCTGAGCAACAGAGGGACTAAACATAACATCAGATAGCTTAGCGCTGGTGCACTATCAGTTGCCGCAAGGTTTTGTGTGGTTGGTAATAATTTCATCATGATAGTTTCGTATGGTCAGAAAAATTGTCGGTAGTTTATGGATGAATCGCTTGATACGCGTGCGGCAAAACGTCGCACCTCGCTGATAAACCGATGGTTTGGGAGCAAATCACCCTATGTTTTGCGCAAGATCAAAGGAAGGAGTGTTGCTATGTCAACAGAACTCGCGCTGCAGGCGTCGTTGACTTTATTACAGGCTCAATTGCTGTTGGCCATTCGGTATGGGCGTGGTGACGGCGTTGGCGTCACCGAGCATCAATTAAAATGTCGATTTGATGGTTTTGAGGTCAGTGAGGTACGGCAAACGCTCGAAGAACTGGCACAGCTTGCGCTGGTGACTTATCAACAAGGCTTGTGGTGCTGGAGCGATGCCGCTGAACAACGTTGGAGTCTATGTGGTGCGGCAAGTACCTGTGGCCTTGCCGCACAACTGGCTCGGATCCGCTAGTGCTTGCTGGTGAGAGTTGCTTCGTAACGTGGCGCTTGCCAAGCCTTTAAAGAGTCTTGCAGCTGCTTGGCAAGGCCAATCAACTCTGGCTCACTCCAAGGTTGACCTATCAGCGAAATGCCAAGAGGTAAGGCGCCATCAAAACCCGCAGGTAGGGTGATCGCTGGATAACCGGCGATCGCTGCGGCACTGGCGGTTTCGAAATTAAACTGATCGCCTTTAACATGATCAATAGCCCACGCCGGCCCCGCGGTTGGCGCAACAATCACTTGACCGTGTTGGGTGTCTGCGTCCAGCAAGCGCATGGCGGCGTGTTTGGAATGTGCGCGGGCTTGCTGGTAATGTGCTTTATCTTTCTCTAAATCTATAGCGTGTGCTTTTTCTAAGTATTGCTGACCATAAAATGCTAAGGCAGTTTTACCTTGCTGCTGATTAAAGGCGATGATACTGGCGATATCGTCGGCGGGCGCTTGGTAGTCTTTTAACCATTGGTTTAAGTCCCGCTTGTACTCATACACCAGCACATCAAATTCTGCTTGATAAGCTGAATCTGGCAATGACCAGTCGAGCCTGTCCGTGACCTTGATGCCTTGCGCTTGCAGATGGCTTTTCACGGTGTCTAGCATGGTTTTGATCGCCGGATAGTCCTTATCAAATGTTCGGACCAGCACCACGGAGCGAACCTTCTGATGCAGCAAGGCTTTGCTTAAATCACCATAATGTTGTTGTGCTGCAGGGCTTGCAAGGACCCCAAGTAGCAATGCCGCATCCTCGACGGTCCGAGTCATTGGGCCTGCGGTGTCTTGTGAGCTCGCGATTGGAATAATGCCGTCCCCAGCGATAGCGCCATGGGTCGGTTTGATGCCGACCACATGGTTCATAGCACTGGGGCATAAAATAGAACCATCGGTTTCGGTACCGACGGTCAGCGCCACGTAATCCGCTGCCACCGCCACCGCAGAGCCTGAACTGGAACCGCATGGGCTTTGACTTAACACATATGGGTTTTTAGTTTGGCCACCCAGCGCGGACCAACCGCTGGCGGAACCTTCGCCGCGAAAATTGGCCCATTCCGACAGGTTTGTTTTGCCAACTATCACCGCACCTGCAGCGCGTAATTGTGTCACCAGTGACGCTTCGCGCGGAGTGATAAAGCCTTTGAGCACTAAGGCTCCTGCCGTCGTCGGTAATTGGTCGGCGGTTGCAATGTTGGCTTTAATAAGCACTGGCAAGCCATGCAAAGGGCCACGAAGCTTACCTGCTTTGCGTTCGGCATCGAGTTGTTTTGCCTCGGCAAGCGCGGTAGCAGAAAGATCGGTGATGGCATGCAAGGCTGGGCCTTGACGGTCTTTGTTTTTGATCTGCGTCAGCGCATGTTCGACCAGCGCTTCACTGGTCAGGGTTCCTTGTTGTAACTGCAGTTTAGCCTCGTTAGCACTGAGATAACTCGGCACAGCCGCGTGGCTGTTATAAGCCACGGTCATTAACATCGTAAAGAATAAGGGGCGTTGCATGATGGCATCATCCGTGAGTTAGCACTATGCATCGACACTACGCGATGTAGTGTCGTGGGTAAACGCTCGTGATTCCCTGAATAGCAATTTTGCGGCGAACATCAAGTAGACTGCGCTTGATAACATGCTGTTGAGACAAAAGGCATGCTTGTTAATGTATCTGTTACTTGTTGGCAGAGTATAAATTACTTATTAGTTGTTGTTTCTGTTTTTGATAAAAAATGTCCGTATATTTTACAATTATCTAATATCTTGTTGTGATTTTTCTGTAAGGTATTGATTAATAATAACAAAAAATAGTGGCATGAATTTTGTTAAATCGGCGATGGAGTTATAACCCATAACAAGGAACTAAGACGTGAAAATGAAGTTATTTGCTGCCGGTTTATTGCTTGCAGCGTCAAGCGCACAAGCAACGATTGCCACAGTATTTGAAGGGATCCCAACAGGCGCGGCGAAATTTGATAACACAGTGATTGCTGCCGGTGGCACTGTTGTCACCGATGTGTGGACAAGCATGTTAAACGGTTCGGTGATTGATCGCGGTGCTTATTCAATCTCTCGCAGTAATGGTGGCACTGTATTTTTTGATGGCTACGGCACCATGTCTGGCCGAGTGTTGGGGATTGATCCAAAAGGTGCGACTCGCGATGCGCTTGCAACCAAAGCCAGCGGTATCACTTTAACCTTTAAAAATCCAATTAACTCGTTTGGTTTCGAAGTGGGTGATTGGGCGACCTGTTGTCATAGTCCGACTACCGATTTGTTTATCTCGTTTGACAACGGCGCGCCGATCTTAGTGGCATCGGCCAAAACTTCGGCCGATGGTTTGTTTAAAAACAAAGCAGGCAGCTCTGTGCATGAGATTTTTGTAGCGGCATTTGACGACAGCAGTTCATTTTCAAAAGTGCAATTTTGGGGAAATGGTATTGGTGAAGTGTTGTATGCCGGTGGCCAAGTCAAGTATGCGTTATTAAAGCAAAACAGCTTACCACCAAGCGTACCAGCACCAGCAACTGCAGCGTTGTTAGGTTTAGGTCTGTTCGCTCTGCGTTTACGCAAAACAGCGAAGTAAGTCGGACTAACCAGGCCATCTATTGGCTTGATGTCGAAAGAAATACCCCGGCAAGTCCGGGGTATTTTTTTAAGAATGCAGCGTTATACCTGCAAATAATCCATGATGCCTTCCGCCGCTTTACGGCCTTGGGCGATAGCGGTCACCACTAAATCGGAGCCGCGCACCATGTCACCACCGGCAAAGATTTTTTGCTGGTTGGTTTGCAGCGGAAACGGACTGTCTTCGGAGGCGACCACCCGGCCTTTGTTGTCCAGACTGACGCCTTGGTCGACCAGCCACTGTGGCGGGCTTGGTTGGAAACCAAAGGCGATGATCACCGCATCGGCGCTAAGTACTTGCTCAGAGCCCGCTACTGGCTCTGGCGAGCGGCGGCCTTTGGCATCCGGTGCACCCAGTGCGGTGGTCACTACGTTGACGCCACAGGCATGGCCTTGACTGTTCACTGCAATACCCAGCGGCTGCAAGTTAAACATAAACTCAACGCCTTCTTCGCGCGCGTTTTGCACTTCGCGTTTGGAGCCAGGCATGTTGGCTTCATCGCGACGATAGGCGCAAATTACTTTGCTGGCGCCTTGGCGAATAGCGGTACGGACACAGTCCATCGCAGTATCACCACCACCGAGCACCACCACAGATTTGCCTTGTAAATCCACAAATGGGTGTTCGGTTTGCCAGCCGTGTAAGTTGTTCACATTGCCAATTAAATAGGGCAGGGCTTCGTAGACGCCCGGCGCGTTTTCATTGGCAAGGCCACCTTGCATTGGCGTGTAAGTACCCAGCGCCAAAAACACCGCGTCATAGCCTTCAAGCAATTCATCAAAGCTGACATCGACGCCAACAGTGGTATTTAAGCGAAACTCGATGCCCATCTCGGTAAAGACTTCACGGCGGCGTTTGAGTACGTCTTTTTCCAGTTTAAATGGTGGAATACCGAAGGTCAGCAGGCCACCAATTTCTGGGTATTTGTCAAACACCACCGGCGTGACGCCGTTACGCACCAACACGTCGGCACAGGCAAGGCCGGCGGGGCCTGCGCCAATCACCGCAACTTTTTTGTCGGTTTTAACCACCGCCGATAAGTTCGGTTTCCAGCCCATTTCGAAGGCTTTGTCGGTGATGTATTTTTCAATCGAACCAATGGTGACAGCGCCAAAACCTTCGTTCAGCGTACAGGCGCCTTCACACAAGCGATCTTGTGGGCAGACGCGGCCGCATACTTCCGGCAAGGAGTTAGTTTTGTGCGACAGCTCCGCTGCTTCAATGATCTTGCCGTCGTTGGCCAGTTTTAACCACTGCGGAATGTAGTTATGCACTGGGCATTTCCATTCGCAATAAGGGTTGCCGCAATCCAAGCAGCGGTCGGCTTGACCGGCGGCTTGGGTTTCGGTCATCGGTTGGTAGATCTCTACGAACTCGATGGTGCGCGCTTGCAGCGATTTTTTCGGCGGGTCAACCCGCTTCACGTCGATAAATTGGTATACGTTTTGCGCCATAACTTCTCTCCTTACATCGCCTGCACACGCAGCTCGGCGGATGAACGGGCGCGATGGCCCAACAACGAATTCACATCACTAGTTTTGGGTTTTACCAAGCGGAAGCGTGGCAGCGCCGCTTGGAAGTTAGTCAGAATTTGATGCGCGCGCTCAGAGCCCGTCGCTTCAAAGTGTTGGTGAATAAGACTACGCAAATGCTCTTGCAGAATTGGCGTGGTCACTTCCAACATTTCGACCAGTTCGCCGTTGACGCGGCGTTCCAAATCTTGATGTTCGTCGTAGAGATAAGCAAAACCACCTGTCATACCGGCGCCAAAGTTCACGCCAGTTTGACCCAGCACCACCACAACACCGCCAGTCATATATTCGCAGCAGTTATCGCCTGTGCCTTCAATCACCGCGATGGCGCCAGAATTGCGCACCGCGAAACGCTCGCCGGCGCGACCGGCGGCGTACAAGCGGCCACCGGTTGCACCATACAAACAGGTATTTCCGCAAATGGTGGCGTTTTCTTTGGCAAAACTTACACCTTTGGGTGGGAAAATGGCAATTTGGCCGCCAGTCATGCCTTTGCCGACGTAGTCGTTGGCATCCCCTTGCAGCGACAGTTCCAAGCCACCAGCGTTCCACACGCCAAAGCTTTGGCCGGCGGTGCCGGTGAAGCGCACTTCAATAGGCTCGGCCGCCATGCCTTGGTTGCCGTGCAGCTGAGCAATGTAGCCCGACAACTTGGCGCCAACGGAACGATCCGTGTTACGGATACTTAAGTTCAAGCGGCCACCGGTTTTGTGTTTTACCATGTCGCGGCATTGATCCAGCATGTATTGGTTCAGCGGGCCGTTATCAAACGGGTCATTGCTTTGCACGCAATACAGCGGTTTATCCGAGCGTACACCGCTGGCCTTTAAAATTGGCGTTAAATCCAATTTTGCTTGACGCGTGGTTTCGCCCGGTTTGACGCTGAGTAAATCAGTGCGGCCAATTAAATCGGTTAATTGCGAAACGCCAAGTTCAGCGAGCAGTTCACGTACTTCCTGCGAGATAAACTTGAAGTAGTTCATCACCAGTTCTGGTAAACCGTGGAAGTGGTCGCGACGCAGCGTTGCATCTTGGGTGGCAACCCCGGTGGCGCAGTTGTTTAAGTGGCAAATCCTTAAGAATTTACAACCTAGCGCCACCATAGGACCGGTACCAAAACCAAAGCTTTCGGCGCCTAAAATGGCCGCTTTAATCACGTCCAAGCCAGTTTTTAAGCCGCCGTCGACTTGCAGCCGCACGCGGTCACGCAGACCGTTTTCGACCAGCGCTTGGTGCACTTCGGCAAGGCCAAGCTCCCACGGGCTACCGGCGTATTTGACCGATGTTAGTGGGCTTGCGCCAGTACCGCCGTCATAACCAGAAATGGTAATGAGGTCAGCATAGGCTTTGGCAACACCGGTGGCGATGGTACCAACGCCTGGTTCAGACACCAATTTCACTGAAATCAGCGCCTGCGGGTTGACTTGTTTTAAGTCGAAAATCAGCTGCGACAAGTCTTCAATCGAATAAATATCATGATGCGGTGGAGGCGAAATTAAGGTCACGCCTGGCACCGAATAGCGCAGACGTGCAATTTCCGCCGTGACTTTTTCACCCGGTAATTGACCACCTTCGCCAGGTTTTGCCCCTTGCGCTACTTTGATCTGAATGACTTCGGCATTGACCAAATAATGTGGCGTCACACCAAAGCGACCCGACGCAACCTGTTTGATTTTGCTGTTTTTCTCGGTGCCAAAGCGGCGTGGATCTTCACCACCTTCACCGGAGTTCGAGCGACCACCTAAGCGGTTCATCGCAATTGCCAAGGCTTCATGCGCTTCAGGGCTTAAGGCGCCAATAGACATCGCCGCCGAATCAAACCGCGGGTATAAATCGGTCACTGGCGCAACTTGCTCCAGTGCGATCGGCGTCACGCCATCGCGATTGACTTGCAGCAGGTCACGGATATGCGCGACAGGGCGGTTGTTAACGAAATCACGATAGACTTTGTAGTCCTCGTAATCGCCACTTCGCACCGCTTTTTGTAAGCTTTGCACCACGTCTGGGTTGTACGCGTGGTATTCACCATCGTGCACGTATTTTAATAAACCGCCGTGATTCAGTGGCTTACGTTTGAGCCACGCGGTGTTTGCGCGAACCAGCACGTCCGCTTCGAAGTCGCTAAAATCAGCGCCACCTAAGCGTGAAGGCACGTCAGGGAAGCACAGTTGCATCACATTTTTGTTGATACCGACGGCCTCAAACAGGTTTGAGCAGCGATAACTCGCCACCGTCGAGATCCCCATCTTCGACATGATTTTGTACAGGCCTTTGTTGATGCCTTTACGGTAATTCAGCACCGCCTCGCGATGGGTTAAATTCAGCTTGCCTTGGTCGACCAGCATTTCGACCGTTTCGTAGGCCATAAAGGGGTAGATGCCAGTCGCACCTAAGCCGACTAACACGGCAAAGTGGTGCGGATCGCGCGCGCCTGCAGTTTCAATGATGATGTTTGAATCACAGCGCAGTTGGTTATCCACCAGCGCATGGTGCACGGCACCGACGGCCATCGCCGCGGGAATAGGCACAAAGCCTGGGGCAATTTTACGGTCGGTTAAAATCAACAACACCACTTTATCGTCACGCACCACTTGCACCGCTTCGGCTTGCACGCGGCGCAGCGCGTTTTCTAAGCCTTCTTCAGGCGCATAGTTGAGCGAAATAATATAGTGTTTATAGAAATTCTGATCGGCTGTTTTCAGCTGTTTTAGGTCCGAATACATCATCACCGGCGATTCAAATTGAATACGGCGGGCGTAACCGGCGGTTTCGCTAAACACGTTGTGTTCACGGCCAATGCTGGTCGCCAGCGACATCACGTGCGCTTCGCGCAGCGGATCGATGGGCGGGTTGGTCACTTGCGCAAATTGCTGGCGGAAGTAGTCGTAGAAAGTCCGAGGCTTACGCGACAGCACGGCCATCGGCGTGTCATCGCCCATCGAACCGACCGCTTCTTGGCCGTCTTTGGCCAACACGGTGATGACTTGATCGATCTCTTCATAGCTGTAGTTAAACAGCTTGTGATAGGTCAGCATCTCGTCGTCGCTAAAAGCGCGTTTGCCTAATAAATCGGTTTCAAACTTTTCGTACGGCACCAAGCGTTGGACGTTTTGGTTCAGCCATTGACGGTACGGGTGACGGTCTTTGAGGTCGATGTCGATTTCGTCGCTTCGCCAAATTTTTCCGGTTTGAGTATCGAGCGCCAGCATCTCGCCCGGGCCCACGCGGCCTTTTTCCAGCACTTCATCAGGTGTGTAATCCCAAATGCCGACTTCGGATGCCAGCGTGATTAATTTGTCTTTGGTAATAACGAACCGCGCCGGGCGCAAGCCATTACGGTCGAGGTTACAAGCCACGTGTTGGCCATTGGTCAACACGATACCGGCAGGGCCGTCCCACGGCTCCATATGCATCGAGTTAAATTCGTAGAAGGCCTTTAAATCGTCGGCCATTACTTTGTTGCCTTGCCAAGCTGGCGGCACTAACAAACGCATAGCACGGAACAAGTCCATACCGCCGGCTAAAAACAGCTCTAGCATATTATCCAGTGAGCTGGAGTCAGAGCCTTTGGTGCCGACATAAGGCGCGGCGTCGCGCATGTCTGGGATAAGCGGCGAGGCGAATTTGTATTGCCGAGCACGCGCCCATTGGCGGTTACCGGTAATGGTATTGATCTCACCGTTGTGCGCCAAAAAGCGAAACGGCTGCGCCAGCGGCCAGCGCGGCATGGTATTGGTAGAAAAGCGTTGGTGGAATACGCAAATGGCGGTTTCCATCCGAATGTCGGCCAAGTCCAGATAAAAACCTGGTAAGTCTGCAGGCATCATCAAGCCTTTAAAGACGGTGACCAAACACGAAAAACTTGGAATATAAAAATCGGCGTCATCTGGGCTTAGCTCAGCGACTGCCTTTTCCACGCGCCGACGCAACATGTATAAGCGACGTTCTAAGTCATGATCGCTCCAGCCTGGCTGGGCGCTGACGAACACCTGCATAATGTTTGGCATTGAATCGAGTGCAATACGACCAAGCACGCTCGAGTCCACTGGCACTTGGCGCCAGCCGACCAGCGTCAGGGTTTCGCGTTCGATTTCTTGATTGATCACCTGTTTGGCAATTTCGGCTTTGACCGGGTCCTGACTTAAAAAAATCATCCCCACGCCATATTTCTTCCCCAGCACCCAGTTTTGTTCCGCCGCAACAGCACGGAAAAAACTATCGGGTTTTTGCATCAACAGGCCACAACCGTCGCCGGTTTTGCCGTCTGCTGAAATGCCACCGCGGTGCTGCATCCGGGCCAGACCGCTAATTGCGGTCCGAACTATCCGGTGACTGGCAACGCCCTCTAAATGGGCGATCAAACCGAAGCCACAGTTTTCTCTGGCTTGGCTATGACTATACAACGCCATGACACTAATCCTCCAACCTGTCCTGCAAATAAATAAAAATGTAAAAATAGTGAATATGTATTCTTTCTGATTTTGATTTTTACGTGTGAAAGAAAACAACAGCAAATCTTTCAAGGGTCGATGGCGTTTGGTCCATTGATTTTTGGATGTTTTAGACGTCTGAACGTCGGGACCAACTACAGATATACCGATATTTCAGTAAAAAATCAAGCTGACTTTTCGTCGGATTTGTCGCATTAACCGCAACATAGAATGGCTATAAACTGTAATAAAATTACAGTTTTTGCGATAAAACGAGGGTTTTTGTTGAAATGAAAACAAAAAAAAGCGGCCTTGAGGCCGCTTTGATGCTGAAAATGAACTCAGAGTTTATGCAAGACGTTATGCGCGATAACCTTGCGCTAGGCCTTTGACGGTAACGGCTACCGCATCGTGAGCGTGCAGCGACTCGTAGTGGTTTACCCGCAGCCAAAAATCATCAAATTCGGTTAAGCCGTTTAACGCGTGTTTTAAACGACGCGCCGCATCTTCGCAGAACATCAGATTTTGACCGTTTAAGCGGGCAAACTCTTGTTCATCCGCGCGTTTAACAGCGGCTTGAACCGGCGTCTTCAGCGCATCTTCGATAGCATCGATCAACGCAATGATTGGAAATTGACCCACGTGGTTATTTAATTTCACTTTGACTTCAGCAACCGAGCGTTGGCTATGTGGAGTTGCCACAATACCTTGGGTTGTGCCTAACCAATCAACAATCAGCTCGCTTGGGATCTGTTGCTGACCGGCAAACCGAGTCACAAAAGCGTCTTGGATCAGTTGGCGTGCCAAAGCCGCCGAACAAGGACAAGTCGATGAATAGGGGACATTCACTTTCATCTCGACTTGTAGATGACCGTCTTGCACTTGGCCAATGATGGTCACAGGATACGCTTTCCAGCCCTGTTTTTCGGTGATCAAAGCTTTACGACGTAAGTGCAAATCAAAATCGAACTTCACGAAGGCTTTATCGCTTAACTCGTCGTGCGTGGTAATAAAGGTATCGAGCAGTTCGCACAGCGTTTGGTAACTGAGGCTCGACTCACGCGATAAATCGTCCAGTGCTAAATAAAGGCGAGACATATGAATGCCTTTGGCTTTGGCATCTGCCAAATTGACGAAGGCTTCGACTTTAGCACTGACTTGACGTGGCGCTTCGCCAGGCAGAGCCAGCATGATAGGTACTTCAATATGGCTCATCCCAACCCAATCAAGAGTGCCTTCGGTGGTGGCACAAGAATGGTTGGCTACATCGGGCATTGCTGTCGGCATGGATACTCCAGAGTCCGTCGATTGCTGAATGTTCAGCGCATATCTGCTGAAAAGGGCGGCATTTTACCAATCTTCATCGATTTGTCTTATGAAAAATTTGCAAAGGTGCCATCGTTTTTTTCGAGCAATCCGCGGTATTGGTTATAAATAACAGACCATTGAGGGTCGCGAAAACCAAATACCTGATTAAATTGGTCAGGTATTTTACTCCTTCTATCTACGCGCTGACAAGGCAGGCAGATCAGCGAAACCGAAAAGTCGGCCTATCGTTGGCAAAGGGTACAAGAGCCTGTATTCTTGAGGTTTACGATTGCAGCTCGTATCTAACTCAGGGAATATTTGAATTTATTATGATTTTTCGTGTTGCATCCTTGTGCCTAGCATTGTTTTGCAGTCAATCAGCCTTGGCCGAAGCTGATTATTCGTTAATTTTAGTCGGCGGTGGTTTAAAGAGCTGCAGTTCTACCGCGTTGGATGGCTGTGTTGCTGGAACCCAAGCGCCTGCCAATAGTTTGCGTCAGCAAGAATTTCAGGTGACGCCTGATGCATTGGTTCATCTTCAGCAACTGTCCGTTTCCGCCGATCAACGCCAGCAACTGCAGGCGTTATTGCAGTTTCTGCAGGCTCGGATGGGACAACAACGGCTGAGCGAACGCGCTCTGTTGCAAGCGCTCAGAGCGGCGGAAGTCGAAGTCGCTGGCCAATGGATGTCAGGTCGCGAAATTTGGCAGGGTTTATCCACGGAGCACAAGGATGCGGTGCTAGATCTGTTGCAAACCCCGATGCTGGTTAATCAGCAACGCCTTATCGAACAAGCGATGCCGTTATCGTTACAAAATAAACACACCCTGGCCATTTACCAAGAAATTGTGGCGCAAGCACGCAAAGTCAACAACCGCGATACCCCCAAGATTGTGGTGATGACGGCGTCATCACGCGACCCATTTGCAGCGGTGGATTATTACCGGTCGTTATTTAATAGCTTAGGGGCAGAAACCAGTTGGTTGCCCATCAGCAAAACCTATCAAATCGTGCAAAGCGAAGGTCTCGCCGGCTGCGATAGCTTCGCTTTGCAGCTCGTTACTGAGCAACAAACGTATCAACGCGCAGACATTTATCCGGATCTTTTTAGCTATACGCAAACCATGTGCCGAGACGGTCGCAACTTCGCGTTACAGTTGCTGGCAGATGCCGATGCGGTATTTTTTAATGGTGGCGATCAAAGTCTGACCTATTTGGCCTTTAAACAGCCAGACGGCACCGATTCGCCTGAACTTGCCGCGATCCGAGCGAAGTTTCTGGCTAATAAATTAGTGATTGCCGGTACCAGTGCCGGCACTGCCGTGCAAACGGGCAGCCCGCATGCCATGATCACCGGCGGCGACAGTTTAGGCGCGTTTGCCGCGCCCGCCTTTCTGGCTCCACTTTGGTCGTGTCAGCCAGCATGCCCTGGGGCATCGACGCTATCTGCTCAGCCCACGTCGGGCTTTGGCTTTTTCCCCTACGGTATTCTGGATACGCATTTTTCGGAGCGGGGTCGGCAGGGGCGTTTACTGCAACTGTTGGCGCAGACCTCTGGCTCTCTGGGGGTGGGCATCGATGAAAATACCGCGTTGTTGGTGAAACCTCATGCAAAAGGTGCACAGTTTCGGGTGATGGGTGAAGCAGGGGTGTTTTTTGCCGAGGCCACTGACAGTGCCAGCAAGTGGCGCACCCATTATTTGACCCATGATGACAAAGCAACATTACAAGGCAAAGGAAGGACGCAAGAGCTGCAATTCCAACTGGCAGCCTGGAAGTACACCAACAGCAGTCGCAAACAGATGCTGATGCAAACACACGATGTGTTTGATGGCAGTCGCTACCGCGCTTTAGCCAGTTTGATGTGTGCTAACCAAAACAGTAAAGCGACCGGATTGTTTGAGGTCAATGGGCAATCCTGGCAACTGGTGATGGAGCGCAGCGCAAGAACGACCAGTCGACAGGGGGCGCTCCAGATCCAAAATCAAATGTTGGCCGTGTGTTCCTACCACGATTTGTTGGTGTCGTATCAGGAGCAGCATGAGTAATAGCGCCGCCAAGACCAAAGCGTTGCATCCACTGGTCCAGCAGATGGATAAAGTGCTCAAGCAGTGGGGCACCTTGCAGGTGTTTAGCTTGTTGGTGTTGTTTATTATCTCAGGCGCAGCGCTACTGGCAGTGGCTTTTAGTTTAACGCTATTGAACCAGCTCAATTGGGATTTGGTGATCGCTTGCGTGTTGCTTGCGGGCATTTTGGTGCCGCCAAGTGTGTTAGTGGCCTTGTATCTGGTGCGGAAGTTAAGCGACACCAAAGTCACTTTGGAAAATTCAACCCAACAAGAAACCTTACTGAACAAGAACCTGCAAGAAAACATCCGCCAACTGAACTTTGAAATCGAAGAGCGTAAAAAAGCCTTTCAAGCGAAACGGCGCGCCATCGATGAACTTCGCAAAGAGATCACAGAGCGCAAGCGTGCGCAGCATATTGTTGAAGAGCAAAGTTTGCTGATGCGCTCAATTGTCGATTCATCGCCAGATTTGTTTTATTACCGTGACGAAACGGGCCGTTTTGCAAGTTTCAACAAAATGTTTGAGCGGATGATTGGTAAATCGGCGGCAGAATTGATTGGTCGTTATCCGTCAGAAATTTATGCGCCTGATATGGCGCCGGCGGCGATCTTAACCGACCACGAAGTGTCGGTGAACCAAGCTGAATTAACGCTAGACGTGGAGTACCGTACGCCCGAAGGGCAAGTGATGTGGTTTGAGATGCGCAAAGTGCCGTTTTTCGATCGCCAAGGTCGTTACATTGGTTTATTGGGCTTTGGTCGAGACATCACCTCGCGTAAATTAGCCGAGCAAGCACTGGAGCGAGCTTATCAAGACAAGGGTAAATTTATTGCAACCTTAAGCCATGAGCTCCGTACGCCGCTGAACGGGATTGTCGGTTTAACTCGACGTTTGATGGAAACTCAGTTAACGACCGAGCAACGGAGTTGGGCCAATACTATTTTCAGCAGCGCTGAAACCTTAGGTAATATTTTCAACGATATCATAGATTTAGATAAGATAGATCGCCAAGATCTGGACATCGTCTACCAATCGATTGATATCCATCAGTTCGTCACTGACATTGCCAATTTTGCCGAGTTAATTTGCCAGCAAAAAGGCCTCGGCTTCCAATTGCGCTGGGGCAGCGACATGCATGGGTATGTGCGTCTTGACCCGACTCGGGTGCGACAAGTGTTGTGGAACCTGATTAATAATGCCGTGAAGTTCACCTCACGTGGTGAAGTGAGTCTGTTTGCCGAACTGTCGCACAATACAGAACAAACCCTGTTGCTGTTTAAAGTCAGAGATACCGGCATTGGCATTGCGCCGCATGAACAACAACGTATTTTTGATATGTATTACAAATCCAGCGACGGCCGCCGCTTGAGTATTGTGGGTTCAGGCATCGGCTTATCGGTTTCCAAGGCGTTGGTAGAAGCAATGCAAGGCGACATCAAACTCAGCAGCGAATTAAATAAAGGCAGTGAGTTTAGTGTTAGCTTACCAACGGCGTTAACCCATGCGCCTGACCAAGTGACGCCTTTGGTGATCCCTGAATTGGTGGTGTTGTTAGTTGAAGATGTGCCGCTTAATGCTGAGATCGCTATCAATTTATTAGAACAGCGCGGCCATCAGGTGATCTTGGCTGAGACTGGCGAGGACGCACTGGCGTTATTAGAAACTGAAGATGACATTGATCTAGTGCTGCTGGACATGCAGTTACCAGATATGACCGGCGATCAAATTGCTCGTGAGATGTTAGAGCATCCGCAGTGGTGTGATATTCCTATCGTGGTGCTCAGTGCCAATGTCCGAAAAGCCGAAGAGCAGCTTGCTGGGGTCCCTGTGGCGGCATCCCTCGCCAAGCCAATTAATACCAACAATTTGGACCAGGTTTTGGCGCAGTTGTTTGCCCCGACTGCCCTGCGTAAGCTCAGCATGCCCAAAGCCACACCGCCTGTGGATGCAGTGTTGGATGAAAACACGCTCGATGATTATCTTGGTTCGCTTGGGGTTCATGCGGTTCGGCGCTCTATCCAGTTGTTCCAGCAATTATTGCCAGGCTACATCAATAAAATGGTGGAAGCGGCCAGTCAGCAGCAATTAAACGAATTTCAAGAGGCTGCTCATAAGCTGAAAGGCGCCGCGGCATCGGTCGGGTTGTTATGGGTACAACAGCAAGCCAAAGCGATGGAGCTATTAGAAGAACCCAATTGGCAGGCGCTCGAACGGCAATTGATCGAATACCATTTGACCATTGAGCGGCATCTACAACTGTTGGCGGATTATGTGAATGAGCATGCGGATGATTAACCCTGAGTGCCGTAGCGCCTTGGCAATTCGTTATTCCGCGAATTTGCTTGCCCGCTGATGCGGCCCTGCAACGCCCCTACGAGTCATGCTGACTTCGCCTGATCTGATGGATATAAAAAAGGCACCCTCAGGTGCCTTTTACACAACACACAAAATTACTTTTCTAACTTACCGACAAAACGATAGCCTTCACCATGAATGGTGCTGATTAACTCTGGGCTTTCGATATCTGATTCGAAATGTTTACGAATACGGCGGATAGTCACATCAACAGTCCGGTCGTTTGGACGCAGCTCGCGGCCTGTCATGTGGCGGATTAACTGTTCACGGGTGAAGATTTTACCCGGTGTATCGAGCATCAAACGCAAAGCACGGTATTCGCCTTTTGGCAGACGGCGCGATACGCCTTTTGGCGATGTTAAGTTGCGGCTGTTTTCATCCAAGGTCCAGCCGTTAAATTTAACCACGCTCTTATGTTCTTCAACCACCGGTTGCGACACGGTGCGATTGAGCAGGTTGCGGGCACGAATGGTTAATTCACGTGGGTTAAATGGTTTGGTCAGATAGTCGTCGGCACCGATCTCCAGACCTAAAATACGGTCTACTTCACTGTCACGGCCGGTTAAGAAAATCAAACCGATATTTTCTTTTTGACGCAGTTCACGCGCCAGAATTAAGCCGTTTTTCCCTGGCAGGTTAATATCCATCACAATCAGATTCACCGAATTTTCGGTCAATTGCTGATTCATTTCGTCGCCATTTACAGCTTCTAAGACGTCGTAACCTTCACCTTCAAACAGGTTGACTAAGTTAAGGCGGGTTACTTCTTCGTCTTCAACGATCAAAATTACAGGCGTCTGCATCAGATGAACCTTATGTAAAAGTTGTTTGTTTTTTGCACAGTCAGCGCGGGAGTCGATGACAGTTGGTTGTCATTCTTAGCGAAATTATAGCTTTGCCAGAATTTGTTAACAAGTGTTTTGTTAACATTTGATATTTTATGTAATTCATAAAGTCAAGACTAAAAACGAATAAATCATAACTGAAATTAATTTATTCGTTTTATATCAATGGATTGAGGTGTTAAGAAAGGCTGGCCGCGGTATTGTTTTTAACGATCACAGGGAAATCAAAATCGATGCGAACCCCATCGCCAAGCGAACTTTCCAAGTAGATTTTGCCGTTAAGCGCTTGCGTTACCAAGTTATACACCAAGTGCATGCCTAAACCGCTACCGCCTTCACCACGTTTGGTGGTCACGAAGGGGTCGAAGATCCGTTTTTTGATATGTTCAGGTACACCAGCACCATTATCTTCATAGTGAACAAAGCAGCGGTTCTGATCGACCCGAACTTGGATTTTGATCTGACCTTTTTCAATATGTTCAAAGGCGTGAATCAAGCTATTCATAATTAAATTGATCAGGATCTGGTTCAATGGACCTGGTTTTGAGTCGATTTCCAGTTTCTCATCACATTCGACGATGACTTCATGTTGCGTCTTTTTCAAGTTAGGGCGTAACGACAGCAAGACTTCGTTTACCAACTGACTGACGCTAAATTGGCGACGGTTTTCATTGCTTTGATCCACCGCGACCTGCTTGAAGCTTCGAATTAAACTCGCGGCACGTTCAAGATTGCGGTAGATGATCCCTAAGTTCTCGTTACTCTCACTTAAGAAGCGCTGCAGTTGATTTGAGGTCAGTTTTTTCTCATCAAACGCCGTTTGAATATCCGCCAAGCGGTCTTGCATTAAGGTTGAGGCGGTGACGCCAAGCCCAATCGGCGTATTTACTTCGTGGGCAACACCGGCCACCATCTGGCCAAGGCTTGCCATTTTTTCGGTTTCGACAATTTGATTTTGATACTGATGCAAGGTTTCTAGCGTGTTTAGTAAGTCTTGGTTGGATGTTTTTAGCGCTTGGGTTCGCTCATTAATCTTTTGCTCTAAGCTTTGGTTTAACTGGCGGATCTCGGTTTCGGCGAGCTGCAGTTTACTAATTTGTTGTTCAATCCGATCCAGCATGGCGTTGATTGCGCGGCCAAGCACATGGATTTCTTGTACTTCAGATTCAGGAATGCGCACAGCATAGCTTTTTTCTTTGGTGACTTTTTGCACCACGCTGAGCAAGGTTTCGATGGGGGCAGTGAATCGACGTTGTAAATGACGACTGACAAAGTAGGCACAAGTCAGCGCGATACTGGCGATCAGCAAATCAAACAACAAACGGCTTTGCACATAACGGGATAACTCGTCCATGCCGGCGCGAATATAAATATAACCAATCACTTTGCCATCGAATTCAACCGATTTACTGATCTCCACCACGTCTGCATCGGCAAATGGTTCCGCAAGCTGGTTGACGCGCGCAAATTGTGTGGGGTGGGGGCCGATGTCTTTTCGGTTGTAGCTGGAGAAAAAACTGAGCTCGTTGGTTTCAGGAGACAATTTATAGATATGGATGTTGTACAAAATATCGACTGCTTCGAACGATTTCAGTCGATTGTCTTCCATTTCGGCATCATCTACTAAGATGCCCGCGACAGAGTTAAAGGCAATGATGTTGGCGTAAGCGTGTAACTGGTCGAGCAATTTTTTCTTCTGAAACCCGATATCTTGCACCGTCGAAATCGTTAACGAGGCCAACAAGGTCACGCTACAAATCAGCATTACGACCCAGCTCAACGCACTTTTGATTGACGTAGTCCTTAAAATCGACGCCATAGACTGCTGCTACCTGCATGTCAGAAAAAGGGAAATTGGACGATCACATCAACGCAAGATATTGATCTTTTATGATGTTATGCACTTTCTTTTAATTAAGCAAACTCAAGCCATAAAAACTTCATTGGCTGGTCGGCTTGGCAGATGAGGTTGGCCGAGTTAGTATCCAATGGCCTTTGTTGAGTTGTTTAACTCGTTCAATGACAGCTGCAGGAGCCGCTATGGATCTCTGGGAATGCTATAAGCACAGCGTTTTTTTATGTCACCAAGAGCTCGGTGACGATATCAATTTTGCCATTATTAGTGCGCAAAACCCCCATGGACATATCCACCTTCAACCCCACAATTTGCGTTTGGATTGCCAATTTGAGCATGACTTAGCTCGACACGGTTTTCCGTACCGGCGAGTCATCGGTGCATCCCCCGATTTAGCGTTTCGAGAGAGCAGTTGGGCGGTGTTATGCGATAAACGCCGTGCGCTGGAAATGGCCAGACAGTATCAGCAAAATGCTATTTATTGGGTTGAACAAGGGCAGTTGTATTTAGTTGCGGCGTTGTATGGCGACCATGAAGAGCATTTGGGGGCTTACCGTCCACGGCAAATTCGACTCGACGACTGAGCGCTTTGGCGATAAAAAAAACGCAGTAAGCGGTTTTTTTATGGCGCAAGCTTGGTCAAACCTTTAGTTTTTTCGAACAGCCTGCCAGACGACAAAGGCGTTGCTGCGGGCTAATTCTTTGACATTGCCAAACTGCGCTTGCAACCATTCTTGGTAGGGTAAATGGCTATTGGCCACTAAGGTTAAGCTGCCGCCAAGGCTGAGTTGCTGTTTTGCTTGGGCAAAAAACTGCTGCGCTACCGATAAATCCAGTTTCAAGCCGGTATGGAAGGGCGGGTTACTGACAATATGGTCAAATCGGCCTTTTGGTAAACCTGCTTGGCAATAGCTGGTCACAGTAAAACCGGCATGGGCAAAACTGGCGTCGGTGGCTGAAATAGCCAAGGCACAAATGTCACTGGCGGTTATAGTCAGTTTGTGGTTCAACGTTTTTAGATAAAGGCCTATAACCCCAGCACCACACGCAAAATCCAAGACGTTGGCAGCATTACTGTCACGTAAAAAACCAAGCGTCGATAGCAGTAATGCGGTGCCTTGGTCTAAACGGCCATGATTAAACACCCCTGGTCGTGAATACAACGTCAACGATGTACCCAACACATCCCAAGCAAACTGCTGTAAAGAAGCCTGTGGCAGTGTGACTTGCATAAGGCCTGACAAAGCAAACCACAAACAATGTTTGGCGTTATCTAATTTGTGCGCATGCAAGCCTAGCTTTTGCGCCTGCGCAGGTAGGCTTTTAATGCCACCTTTATTATCGCCCACCAGATAAATCTCTGTGGTGGCGTCGATATAAGGTTTTATTTCACCAAGTAATTCCGGCAGTTGCTCTTTACTTTTGGGGTAAAAAATCACCACGCTGTCAAACCGAGTAGGGCTTGGCAGCGTTAAATGAGCCGCCACTTGCAGCTGTTGTGCCGTTGGGAAACTCTGACCTACAGCGGCATCGGTGGTGTAGACGCTAAAGGCAACTCCTTGATGCGAAAGTTCATGGCCGAGCGTATCGGCCATAGGCTCAACCAATAAGATCTGGCCCTGTAAATCGGCAATATTTCGAACCAGCAACTGGCTTTGAGGGAATAACATTAGACCGTCCGCTTAAACATCAGATCCCAAACGCCATGGCCTAAATTCACGCCGCGATTTTCAAACTTGGTCAGCGGGCGATGGTCTGGACGTGGTACGTATTGGTTATCACTGGCTAAATTGCTAAAGCCTTCGGCGGCTGTCATGACTTCCAACATATGCTCTGCATAGTTTTCCCAATCGGTCGCCATATGGAAAACGCCGCCAATTTTTAGTTTTTGTCGAAGCATTTGCACAAACTCGGGCTGGACAATACGGCGTTTGTGATGACGTTTTTTATGCCATGGGTCTGGGAAGAATAACTGAATGGTGTCAATCGATGCATCCAAAATGCAGTCGCGTAAGACTTCTACCGCATCGTGTTCAAACAGCCGCAAGTTCTTCACACCGGCAAGTTCAGCATCGCCTAAGCAGGCGCCAACACCGGGCTTGTGCACTTCAATGCCAATAAAATCTTTTTCAGGAGCGGCTTTGGCCATTTCAACCAGCGATTTACCCATGCCAAAGCCAATTTCTAATACTTTGTGTGCATCGCGTCCAAAGACTTGATTTAAGTCGTAGCAAGACGATTGATAGTCCAAGCCCATTACCGGCCAGAACAAATCGAGGCTGCGCTGCTGACCTTTGGTCAAACGGCCTTCACGCAGCACAAAACTACGGATTTTCCGCAGGTGGCGTTGCTCTTGATTGTCGTCTAACTCAGCTTCTGGCAGGTTCGATTCGATTGGCGCTTGGTCTGTCATATCCGCTTCCTATAAAAAATGGCCGGCTATTATGCGTTTTTAGCTTGGCTTACTCAAGCAAGCTAGCTGACTTTGCATGTTGTAGCGCCTGAAAAGCGGCGTCATAGCCGTGGTTTGGTCGCAGTGTCGTTGGCCTTCGGGGTTGGAGTCGTTACACTAGGCAGCAAAAATGCAGTAAGAACCCACCGATGACCAATCCTATCGCTGAAAAAATCATTGCTTGGCAACAACAGCACGGACGACACCAGTTACCGTGGCAACAGGATGTGACCCCTTACAAAGTGCTTGTTAGCGAATTGATGTTGCAACAGACACAAGTCGTCACCGTTATTCCGTATTTTGAACGTTGGATGCGTTCGTTTCCAACGGTTGAGGCACTGGCTCAGGCGGATGAAGACCAGGTCATGCAACATTGGCAAGGGCTTGGTTATTACGCCAGAGCGCGCAATTTGCATAAAGCAGCGCGTTTTGTGGCCGAGCGAGGCGCTTTTCCTGAGGACTTAACCGAGTTACTACAAGTGCCTGGGGTAGGGCGTTATACCGCTGGAGCCATTATGAGTTTTGCTTATGACCGGGTTGGGCCAATCGTGGATGGCAATGTGCGCCGTTTGTTTGCGCGATTGTTTGCGCTGGATGGTGTGCCTAACTCAACGGCACTTGAGAAAAAATTATGGGCGTTAGCCGAGCAATACACGCCACAACATGACAATCGACGTTTTGCCCAAGGCTTGCTCGACTTAGGCGCAACCGTTTGTAAGCCAAAGGCGCCTTTGTGTGATCAGTGTCCACTTGCCGCCGATTGCCAAGCCTTGGCGCGTAATGCAATCGATCAATACCCAAACCCCAAACCGAAAAAGCAGATCCCGGTGAAAGCGGGGCATTTCCTGTTGTTGCAACTCGATGGTTGTGTCTATGTAGAAAAACGACCGTCGCCAGGCATTTGGGCGGCACTTTGGTGCTTGCCACAATTGGAACAGCCGCCGCAGGCCGCCCAATTACACGGGGGTTTTAGTCATCAATTCAGTCACTACAAACTCGAAGCCAGTGTTTGGTTGGATAATCGCGTGCAAGATATGCCAAGCACAGGGCGTTGGGTTGCTTTGGCGAACTTGGAGCAAATTGGCTTGCCGGCACCGTTAAAAGTCTACCTATCAGGTTTGAAGTAAAGGTACTTAAACTCTAGCGTCATGCTCAGTACTTTCAGCGCTGTTGTCGTTGAGGTGCCTAAAGTACAGGCCAGGCTGCATTCGAAGCGCCTAGGCTGTGTGATAGCAAACTAAAGCTTTGCAGCAAAATAGTTTACAATGCTCGTTTTGCTAACAACAGTTAGCCTGTTGAATAACCGATGTGAGGCAGTTATGGCTCGTGAAGTGTTTTGTCAGTACTTAAAAAAGACCGCCCCTGGTCTGGACTTCAAATTGATCCAAGGCGAATTAGGCCAAAAAATTTTCGACAACATCAGTAAAGAAGCCTTTGCGTTGTGGCAAGCCAAACAAACCATGTTAATTAACGAGAAAAAGTTAAACATGATGAATCTTGAACACCGCAAGTTTCTCGAAGAGCAAATGCAACAATTCTTATTTGAAGGCGCAGATGTTCAAGTCGAAGGTTATGTACCGGTTGCGCCTAAGGCCTAAACCAATCCGCGTTACTGCCGTTGCATAAAAGGAAATCACTATGGCTCGTCGTCTGCCGCCACTCAATGCGTTAAAAGCCTTTGAAACGGCTGCTCGGCATTTAAGTTTTACCAAAGCGGCAGAGGAGATGTTTGTCACTCAGGCGGCGATTAGCCATCAGATCAAGGCCCTGGAAGATCATTTGGGCTTAAAACTGTTTATGCGGAAAAACCGCTCTTTGTTGCTGACAGAAGAAGGCCAAAGTTATTTCCTTGAAATCAAAGATATTTTCTTGCAACTGTACGAAGCGACTGAGAAGTTGCTGGCGCGTGGCGCCAAAGGCGCATTGACGGTCAGTTTGCCGCCGAGTTTTGCCATTCAGTGGTTGGTGCCGCGGTTGAGCTTGTTTAGTGAGATCAACCCCGACATCGACGTGCGGATCCGTGCGGTCGATTTTGAGGAAGGCTCGCTGACTGATGATGTCGATGTGGCCATTTATTATGGGCGCGGCAGCTGGCGCAATTTGCATGCTGACAAATTACACACCGAATATTTAGTACCGGTCTGTTCGCCCTTGCTGCTTAAAAGTTCCAAACCATTAAATGAAGCGGCAGATTTGCGATTTCATACCTTGTTGCACGATGGCAATCGTGATGCATGGAAAGCTTGGTTTACCTCGCAAGGTTTTAAGCATTTTAACGTCAACCAAGGGCCGATTTTTAGCCATACCGCTATGGTGTTGCAGGCGGCTATCCATGGCCAAGGCGTCGCCTTAGCCCATAATGTGTTGGCGCGACCGGATATCAGCTCGGGGCGATTAATAGTGCCGTTTAATCATGTGTTGCAAAGTAAAGATGCGTATTACTTGGTGTGTCGTGACAATCAAATCGAACTTGGCAAAATCGCTGCGTTTCGTCAGTGGATGTTGGATTTAGTCGCGCGTGAACAAGAAGCCTTTGCAGAGCAGCAGTTTAATATTGCTGTGGCGGATTGATGTTAAACCAATCAGTTCATGTGCAAGCGCAACCACATCCGATCGCTCGGCTTGTCCTGTTGCACGGTGCTGGAGCTCCTGTCCAAAGTGAATTTTTTTCCAAGCTACAACTGCAACTGGCGGGGCTTGGCATTGAAAGTATTGCGCTAAACCTAGCGTACATGGAGCAAGTTCGACTTGGCCATAAGCGTCCGCCACCCAAGATTGGCTTGCTGGTCGATGAATTTCGCCTTGCGGTGGCGCAACTGCTGTTGGATTTGAAAGCGTCAGATGCTGCTGAGTTGCCGTTACTCTTGGCTGGCAAGTCGATGGGGGGGCGAATCATCACACAATTGCTTGCTGACTCTACGCTCACCAAAGAATGGTTAACGCAGCCTCAGGCGGGCGTGGTGTTTGGTTACCCTTGGTGTCCTGCCAAGCAGCAACAAGCGGGCGGCGATGCTAAGGCAAAACACCTAGCGGCACGGTGTGGCTTTTGGCCTCGGTTGCAACAGCCGGTGATGGTATTGCAAGGAACTCGGGACGCGTTTGGTACGCCGTTGCAGCTAGAGCACTATTACCAACAGGTCGCGCCACAGCAGGCCATGTTGCAGGTGCAAGCTATCGTGGGTGCCTGCCATGATTTTAAAGGCGTGCCGCAAGTATTTGAACAGCTGGGGCAACACCTGGTGTGGTTTATTCAGCACGTGGTTCATGGAGCACGAGATGCCTAAGTTTTGGACTGTTAGTTTTGCACTTTCAGCTTTGTACGGCGCGGTGGTGGTTGGCATGGGCGCAGCCATTTCGCATTACTTTCAATATCGATTGCTCACCGAAGAATTTAGTGCCCTGTTATCCAGCACAGCGATGTTGGCGGTGCATGGCGTTTCTTTACTGACGTTGTCGGCCATTGGTCTTTGGGGCAGACCGCTCTCGCTTTGGCAGCAGCGGTGGTGTGCACTGGTTGTTGCTGCGATGCACCTAGGGCTTTGGTTATTTGTGTATACCGTGTGGGCGGGGTTGTTTGAGCTGCCGCTGCATTATCGTTTTTTAGCGCCAATTGGCGGTCAAACCTTGCTGGTGGCATGGTTGGCGTTGATGGCTGTGCCTTTTATCAGGAAATAACATGAAACAATTACTTTTGTATTGCCGTGCCGGCTTTGAAAAAGATGCCGCGGCTGAGATCCAAGATAAAGCAGCACAGCACAATGTGTTTGGTTACACCAAATTGACCAACGACAGTGGCTTTGTGGTGTTTGAATCGTATGACGCAGAGGCGTTACATAAGTTCTTCAAAAAACAGCCATTTCATGAGCTGGTTTTTATCCGGCAATGGATTTTATTGTTGGGTGATTGGTTAGAGTTGCCACCGGGGGACCGGGTAAATCCAGTGGTTTGTCAGGTATTGGAACATGAGATCGAAGGCTTAGGTGAAGTGCGGGTGGAATACCCTGACACAAACGAAGGTAAAGAGCTGTCGACGTTGGCGCGTAAGCTGACGGTGCCACTGCGTCAAACCTTGCGTCAGGCCAGCGTCATGCTGCCGAAGGAAAATTTGAAAGCTCCAGTGCTACATGTGTTTTTGCGCAGTGGCAAAGAAGCCTTGGTTGGCATTTCGTACCCAGATAACAACAGCAGTTTGGAAAATGGTATTCGGCGTTTGAAATTTCCTGCAGAGGCTCCTAGTCGTAGTACCTTAAAACTCGAAGAGGCTTTTTTAGAGTTTATTCCCAAGCACCAGTGGGACACGCGGTTAGCGCCAGGCATGAATGCAGTAGATCTGGGCGCATGCCCAGGCGGCTGGACTTATCAATTGGTCAAACGCAGTATGTTTGTCACCTCGATTGATAATGGCGCCATGGCGGATAGTCTGATGGAGACCGGCCAAGTTCGACATTATATGGTGGATGGCTTTAAATACCGTCCAGAACGTAAAAATGTGTACTGGCTGGTTTGCGACATGATCGAAAAACCGCAACGCGTCGGCCCGTTGATGTGCGATTGGCTCATTGCAGGCGACTGCCAAGAAATTATTTTTAACCTGAAATTACCGATGAAAAAGCGTTACGAAACAGTGCAAGAAGTGCTGTCCGATATGCGTGAGCGTTTCGTCAGTGCCAATTTAACGGTTGAATTTCAAGCCAAACACTTGTATCACGACCGCGAGGAAGTGACGGTTCACTTGCGTAAAACACCACGCGCATAGCCGTGCACAGCTCCGAAGCCCCCATGGGGCAGCAAAAGCTGCTCCATGGGTATTGGTTTAACCAAGAGCAAGGGGGCGCTAAGCCATAGCCAAAAGAGAGCTAGAACTCTGCACCTAATGCCAGCTGTTGGTGAATATCAAAAAAAGACAATGGCAGCGGCGGCAGATTTGGTAGCTCAAGTGCCAGTCGGGTTTGCTGAATGCCCCAGCTGTAACTGATACGTACTTTGTCTGTCAGGTGGTAACGAACGCCGAATTCATGATCAAGTTCTGATTTAAAATCCAGTAGGCTGATCGGCTGATGTGTCATCTGTAAATAACGCCCTTTGGCGTAGACACTGAGCACCTGCCACAGTTGGCGGCGAGCGTCCCAATCAAGTGCAACAAATTGATAGGTGAGCGGGGGTTCAAGTTGAAACAGGCCCTGATAGGCACGATCGTCGGTTCGAAACCAGGCTTTTTTCACCCCATAACTGAGCATCGTCTCGGCATAGTTATCTTCATCTTTGGACCACCAACGCCACCCTGGACCTGCGCTGAGATCTAAGTTTTGATAGTCACTGGCGAGAAAGTCGTATTGAAACTCCAGTTGGCTGCGAAAAAACAGCTGCGGGCTGACAAAATAATCCAAGGCTGGGCTGAGTTGGTATTTGTGACTTTTCCGATTGCCCTGTTTATTTTCAAAATCATAATCGGCCGCAGCCGAATAACGCCATTGATTAGGATGATATTTCCAATTGGTTTTTAGCAATAGGCTATCGGAGTTTTGAGTGCCATGGCGCTTACTGGCGCTGACATCCAAGGTCAGCTGCCAAAGCTCCGAATCGGTTTGCGACAGCGGCGGCGCTTGGACCGTGTGAGCGGCGGACTCTGTAGTCGATGCTAAGGGCGTCAGCTGTGGTTGCGCTAACGAAAAATGGCCTAAAGTCGGGTGATGACACTGCCAACGTTTGGCATGGAGTTGGCAGTCGGCTGTGATGATATCGCCATTTTGCAGCTGAAACTGTGATTGGGCGCTGCAGGTCATCGACAGCCAAGCGAGGAGATAAAAAAGCCGCTGCATCAAGAACATCCGTATTGCTGTTTGCAGCAGCTTATCGTCAGATCAAAAACTTTGCCACGAATCCTCGGCATTTTTCTCGGCAATTTTCTCAGCAATAATCACTCGCGCTTGGGATGTCTGACGGGACTTGGTTGATACAGGCAGGGCTGCGGTTTTCCGCCGACTCCCTGTGTCGAATCGACTGACTTGATTATCCAGCTGCTCTGCCTGTTGCAACAAACTTTCAGCGGCCGCGGCGGCTTCTTCAACCAGCGCAGCATTTTGTTGAGTCATTTCATCCATTTGTGTAACGGCACGACTGATTTCATCCAAACCTGCGGTTTGTTCGGTTGAAGCGTTGGCGATATCTCGCATCAGTTGTTCAACGCTTCGAATTGAATGCACTATCTGTTGCATCGTGACACCGGATTGCTCGACCTGCTGATTGCCGGTATGGATACGACTGACCGACGCCGAGATTAACGTTTTGATATCTTTCGCTGAATTCGCTGAGCGCTGTGCTAACGAGCGGACTTCGGCAGCCACCACAGCAAAACCTCGGCCTTGCTCGCCGGCACGCGCGGCTTCAACTGCGGCATTTAATGCCAGGATATTGGTTTGGAACGCGATGCCATCCATCACGCTGATAATATCGGCAATTTGCTGTGCTGATTGATTGATCGATTGCATGGTGCTGACCACTTGCGAAATCATCTGCCCACCTTGCTCGGCAACTTCACGTGCGGCGGTGGCTAAGTCACTGGCTTTGTTGGCACTGTCGGAGTTTTGTCGCACAGTTTGCGTTAACTCTTCCATGCTGGAGGCCGTTTCTTCTAAGTTAGAGGCTTGTTGTTCGGTTCGCACCGATAAGTCGGTGTTGCCTCGACTGATTTCGCTAGCGGCTTGATTGATTTGACCGGACGCCTCGGCGATTTCATTGAGCATGACGCTTAGCTTCTCAGCGGTCTGGTTACAGCCGTTTTTCAGCGCTTCGAAGGTGCCTTGATATTGACGTTCCACGCGTTTGGTTAAATCACCTGCGGCGATAGATTGCAGCACGCGACTGATATCTTGCAAGCTTTGTTCAGACACCTCGAGTAAGTCGTTTAGCTCCACTGACATACTATGTAAGAAGCCGCTGCGGCCAACCGGGTTGGCTCGGCGGTCGAACTGACCGGCTTTGGCCGCGGTGACAATACCGGCTATTTCCGCTTCGGCTTCAACTTCCGCTGTGCGATTTTGCCACTCGGTGACAAAACCAATGGCTTCATTGGCTTGATTACGGATAGTCGATTGCTGCAAGCGCAGATGCAGTCCGGCGATGGTGATATTGCAGCTGACTAAGTCAGCTTGTTGCTTACGTTCGACGTACTGCAGCGGGAATACATCCATATGCTGACCGAGGATGTTTTTCGCATCAAATTGGGGCAGGGCACTGCGAATTCGCACTTCGATACTCTGCAATAAACTTTGCAACGCTTTATTGCAGTAGATGACGATACCGCTGTTATTGGCAATGGTGACACAAGTGGATGCACCGTCGAGTGCTTGGCGTACGCGAGTATCTTCTTCGGCTTTAATAGCATCTTGGCGGGCTTTCTCGGCATCGGCCAGACTGCGCGCATGCAGCTCTTTTGCCATTTGCGACGCTTGTTCTAACGAGCTATTCATCTGAAATAAGGCATTGATCAGGGTGCCCGTTTCATCGCGTTGGTTGGAGGCTTTGGCGACATCAAATCGACTGGAGGTAATAGCACCTGCTGTATCGACGGCTTGCTGGATTGAGCGTGTTAAGTTGCGCACCAGCAGATATGAGATGGTCAACATCAGAATTAACAGTACCAGACCTTGGCCAAGGACTTGATAAAGCGTGGCTTTATCGTCTGACAGCCGTTGATTTAATAGCGATGTTAGCAGTGGTGAAAACGATTGATTAAAGTCGACAAACTGCTGGAGCAAGGTGTTGGATTCAGCATAAAAGGCGTTCGGGTCTACACTGGCGTTTTGCTGCAGCGCCTTGGCCTTTTGCACATAATTTTCCAGTGCCGCACTAAGTTGTTGTTGCTGTTGATTGACCTTGGCAAAGGCGGTTGGTTCTAGCTTGTAGGCGCTTTCTAAATGCTTGGCCATATCCTGCAACGGCTGTTGGTAACTTTGTAAATGCAGTTGCAAGCGTTGTTGATGAGCGAGCAATCCGTCACTATCACTATGTTGTCGGGCAAGCAGCCACAAAATGCTGCTGCCACGTAATCGAGCAATGGCTTCCGTCAGTCGAGGCGCATCTTGATAGGCGGCGATAATCAGGTGGTAACTAGCAGGTGTCGGGTCAAATGCCAACCCTGAGTCTTCTAACACATCCGGTAACATGGCCAAAATCAATGACGTGATCTGAGAATGTTGTTCAAACGATTTGGCCGCATCGATTTGCCCAGCAGCAACAGCGCTGTGCAATGCGGTGAGTTGCTGCCCAATGTCTTGCAAGCGGTTTTGCGTATCCGTGTTATTTGAGAGTTGTTTGACGTCTTGTTCTAACTGTCGAAGTTTATCTTCAATTTGTAATGCGGTTGTTTTGATAGACGCTATATCACCGTTTTGCAGTGCAAAGTTACTCTGACCCCGATGTTGTTGGACCAGCGCCATCAGTTGCAGGGAGTGATCGGCAATAGGTATTCCTTTGATTTCCTGATCGGTGAAGGAGACTGCCTCGGCCAGCCGACTTTGCAGGTGCCAAGTTGGCGCGGCAATGGTAATTAACATTAACAAGCCCAGTAGGCTCATTTTGTGGCTGAATTTGAGGTTATAAAAAAACTTCATAGGCTTAGTTCCTTGCCGTTCAATCCATGGGATAGGTGAACAAAACCATAAGCTACTGATTTTTATATGAATTCAGTAAGTGGCGCTCAGGTGCCTATTAACCATAGTCATAGTTGAAAAAAATTTCATTATCGGAACATGAATGTTTGATAACAATTTGTTCTTAAAGAACACCGCTGGCTAACATATAAGCACAACATAAATTATCAGTCTTTAACATAAGGCTGTCTTTAGAGCAGGGACATATCCAGGTTCCAGTTGAAACAGCCAGCTTTACCAATAATTTACTTAAGGCCGCATCGGGTAAATTGCCGGTAAAGACGCTTGGCGTATTTGCATCAAGGCGTAGATTTAACTGCAGATGTTTGCTGGAGTATGATCATGAAACACTTCTGTGGTTACCCCTTGTTGGTAGGGCTATTAGCAGCCTGTGGTGGGGCAGGTTCAGACGCGGTGTCATCCGCGGTGGGGGCGGGCGAATCTCAAACCCCAACGCCACCGGTTGCCCAAACGCCTGCGCCGGTGCTCAAAGCGGCCTGGCTGCTGCCTCAAAGCGCCAGTGATGGTGTCAACGTGTTAACCGTGAGTGCGTTTGATAGCCAAGGGGCGAGGTGGAATACCGCCTTGCCAACGCTACAATTTAGTTCGTTGTGTGAAAGCAAAGGGCAAGCGCAATGGTTAGAGCTGCCAGTTATTGATGGCCATCAGGTATCTCAGGCTTATGTGGCAAAAGGCTGTACTGGTACAGACACCACGACCATCAGTTTTGTTTGGAACAACACCACACAGCGCCAAACCGTCTCGCTGACCTTCACCCCAGCCAAGTTATCCGCCAAAGCGCTATTAGGCCAGCTGTTTTTTAATAAAAATTTATCTGCCACTGGCAATCAATCTTGTGCAACATGTCATCAACCAGCCAATCGTTATGCGGCGATCTCTGCAAATGCCACAGAACAAGGTGGTAGTCAGTTGCAGCATAGTGGTTTTCGCAACACACCATCGGCAGCCTATGCCGCCCTGATCCCACGATTTGGTTTTCTGGGGCTGACTAATCAACAAGGCACGGTGGATAACCTCGCGAATGGAAAATTAGGCACGCCTAGGCGTGGTCAGATGTGGGATGGACGCGCCGCGACCATTCAAACTCAAGCCACAGGACCGCTATTATCGCCCTTTGAAATGGCGCACACCGATGCCGTGTCGGTGCAACGTACCTTGTTGCAACTGGCTGAATTAAGCATGTATCGACAGCTCTACGGTAATATCAGCGCCACCACGAATGCGGTCACTACGCTGGAGAATATCGCCGATGCTATCGGTGCTTTTGAATCGGAAGATCAATCGTTTGCGCCTTTTAATAGTAAGTTCGACGCAGTTAACGCGGGCAAAGCCAGTTTTACTGCGCAAGAGGCCAATGGCCAAGCTTTATTTAACGATGGAACCAAAGGCGCGTGTCGCGGTTGTCATGATTCAACAGGGCAATCGATTGACAGTCCACAGCTGTTTACTGATTTAAGTTATCGGGTGCTCGCAGTGCCGCGCAATTATTCGATGGTTTATAACAATGATGCGACCGCCGGGCAGGCGTTGGATCTGCTAGGCCAAGCCAGCTTGCGCAATGGCGCGCAAATCGCGACAGGTCAGCATGTATTTTATGACCTAGGGTTTTGTGGGCCGTTTCGTACCGATTCATTGTTTGATGCCACGCTTTGTGGGGCGTTTCGGGCTGCGCCACTGCGCAATGTGGCATCGCGCAAGCACTACTTCCATAACGGCGTGTTTAGTCAGCTGAGCGATGTGGTCCGGTTTTACATATTGCGGGATGTTCAACCGGCTCAAGTATATAAAACACTAGCAGGCACCCCAGATACGATGTACAACGATTTACCGTCGCAATACCACAGTAATATTGTCAGTAACCGCAACCCGTTTACTGCCACAGCCACGGGGGCTCCGCGGTTGTCGGTGCAGGAGATCAATGATTTAGTTGCGTTTTTATGCACCTTAAATGATGGTTACGATCCGGCCTCGCCAGACACCTATCGGCAAAGTCCACAATGTTTCGCCGCCCAGCGATAGCGAATTTGCAACGTATGCCACACTCGTTGTCACAAACAAAAAGGCGCCCTGGGCGCCTTTTTATGTCTTTGCGATGTATCTCGTCACGAGGTGCAAGAGAGCATTATTTTTCAGTGTTGTAGTCTTTGCCGACTAACTTGGTGAAAAATGATTTTTTCTTCCACAGCGGACGTTGCTCGGCGTTGGCGATGTCCAAACCGATTGCTAAGTTGATGTCGGCAAACAACGCGCCCATGTCATAACGGATAGCGCCAAAATCTTTGGTTAAACCAGCGACGTCATCGGTTGGTTTGTGGTAATGCTTGGCAAAGAATTTCCCCCAAATATCACCGCCTTTTTCTTTTGGATTTTGCGAGGTAAAGCCCGTCATTAAAAACACCGCCGGCACGCCTTTTTTCACCAAGGTGTAGTGATCCGAGCGGGTGAAGATGGCTTGTTCTGGCATAGGGTCGGCACTTAATTTAATGCCGTATTGGCCAGCCGCACGGGCGACGGTGTCGCCTAGCGTCGAGTGATTGGCACCAAACGCGACTAAATCTGCAAATGGGTATAACAAAACCGGCATGTCGATGTTGACGTTACCGACCATTTTTTCGATCGGACGTAATGGATTGTTGGCAAAATAATCGGCACCTAACAAGCCTTTCTCTTCCCCTGTCACCGCCACAAACAAAATAGAACGTTTTGGTTTGGTTGGGCTTTCGCTAAACAGCCGCGCCGTTTCAAGCATGATGGCCACACCGGCTGCGTTATCCATCAGACCATTGTTGATACGGTCTTTCATACGCATATCGACGCCGACACCAATGTGATCCGAGTGCGCAGTGACGACCACGTATTCATCTTTTAACTGCGGATCAGAACCTTCCAGCACTGCAGCCACGTTTTGACTTTGAATGGTGGTTTGGGTGGATTCACGGGCAAAGTTGATTTTGCCTGGTAAAACAAAGCCTTGCGGACTCTGTTTTTTCTCCACTTGGGCGTAAATGTCAGTCAATTGAACAGGCGATTTTGCAAACAACGCTTTGGCCGTGTCCAAGCTCAAGTACGCAGAAACTTGCAAGTTTTTGTAATCACCCTCGGCCGTGCCGTCTGCGTGTAACCAGCGAATACGGGGTTGGTGCACGTACAGCAAGCTGTTGCTGTAAGGGCGGATTTTTTCTTCAACCGGCGTTTGAATGGTGATGATACCAATAGCACCTTTTTCGGCGGCGATTTTCGCTTTTAATGACCCAAGATGGGCCGCTTCCTCGGATGGCAATTGGTGGTGACGACCCGGCAGCATCACGACCACTTTGCCTTTGACGTCCAAATTTTTGTAGTCATCGATGCCAAATTCAGGGGATACCATGCCATAACCAACAAACACCAACTCGGCATCTTTGACGCTGACTTTGCCTTGGTGGTTTGACGGGCTGGTGGTGAATTCTTTGGGATAGCCAAAGTTGGTTGTTTTGCCGTCAATGGTCAGAGCCAGTTCTGGGCTGGTTTGCACCAACAGGCTTTTAATCAATGGGACGGGTTGAAAATACTGTCCATTGGCGGCAGCTGGTTTTAAACCGAGCAACTTAAAGTTGGTGGCGATGTAACTACTGGCAATCAGGTGGCCTTGGCTGCCGGTATCACGGCCTTCCAGAGCATCATCGGCCAAGAACTGCATATGCGCTTCAATTTTATGGGGATCAGCAAATTTTGCCGGTTGCGGCGAGCTGACTGCTGCGGTTTGCGTCGCGGCCACGGGTGGCTGAGTGGTTTGACTGCAAGCGCCAACGAGCACTGCAGAGCTGAGAGTCAGCCAAGTTGCTAGCTTCATCAGTGTGTTCCTGTGATTGGTTGTTTGTAATGTGGCATTCGCCATCTTGAATAGAGAGTTCGTTGCGAGACTATCATAAAAAAACGACAGCTGCTTGAAGGCAGCTGTCGCTTGCGACTAGAAGTGCTTACAAGGCGTTTACCGGATGTTTTAATCTGCTAAATCGGCAGGCATCTCTTCTTCATCGTGGCGGATATGCCGTTGTGCTAACACTTTATCGATGCGTTTACCGTCCATATCGACGATTTCCAGTGTCCACTGGTCTAATTGCACTTTGTCGGCGGTAGCCGGGATTTTACCCAATAACAGCATAAACAGACCGTTTAATGTCTGATAACTCTTGGAGTCTTCTTCTGGCAATTTGTTAATACCCAAACAGTCTTTTAAATCGATGATAGGTAACAAACCGTCAAGCAAATAGGAACCATCGTCACGCTGGACTATCATCAAGTCGCCTTCTTCGGCGTCGGCTTCTTTGAATTCACCCGTTAAGGCTTCCATTAAGTCCTGCAGTGTCACTAAGCCTTTTAAATCACCGTATTCGTCGACGACAAACACCATTTGGCTACCGGTTGAACGGAAATGTTCGAGTAATTCCATGCCCGTTAAGCTGTCAGGAACAAAGTTACAGGGTTGGGCAAGTGCGCGCAGATCCGTGAGCTTACCTGCCACCGATTGCGCCAGCATTTGTTTGGCAGAGACCACACCAATTAACTCATCGGCATGCCCTTCACACACCGGGAATCGTGAATGCGGCGATTGCATCACTCGGTGCAGGTTTTCTTCAAGTGTCAGTTCAATATCTAAAAATACGATGTCCGAGCGCGGCACCATCAACGACGAAATCGTCCGCTCGTCTAAGCGAAATACGTTTTTCACCATGGTGTGTTCGGTATGCTCAATCACGCCTGAACTGGAACCTTCTTGCAGCATGGCTTGAATATCTTCATGCGTGACATTGGATTCGGTGATGTGAGCGTAACCGAGTACTTTCATTAAGCCGTGAGTCGAACCTGACAATAAAAAGACAAAGGGCCGCGTGATGGTTGCCAATAACAGCATCGGTTTAGCCATGATACAGGCGATGGTTTCAGCGCTAATTTGGCCGATACGTTTTGGCACTAATTCGCCAACAACGATTGAAATGTAGGTGACGGTTACAACGACTAAGCCTGTTGCCAAAATGCGTGCAATGTTCTCGGGCATGCCCAGACTTTGCATCCATAACGCGAATGGACCTGCGAGAACAGCTTCACCAAAAATACCATTTAACAAACCGATCGAAGTGATACCGATTTGGACTGTTGATAAAAACTGAGTAGGGTCTTCGGCAAGTTTTAACGCGATGGCGGCAGATTTACGGCCGTTGTGGGCTAACGCTGTTAAACGAGATTTACGTGCTGTGACAATCGAAATTTCCGACATGGCAAATAAGCCATTCAGTAGCACCAAAAAAACGAGAATGAGGATTTCCATATAAACCATAAGGTGACCAAGGAAATCCGAGTATACCAAAATCATCGCATTGGTATAGTGACAGCCGCATTGTGCTCGAAAAATTCAGGCAAGATTCAGTTAAAGGCGTTTTCGGGCACAAAACTTATAGCAAGGTTTTCACTTGTATTAGCAATTGTTGGGCGGATATAGGCTAAAAACGCCAAAGCTGGTCAGGTGTTGCGATCATCGGTAATGGCACATCCCAGGCTTCCACCGGAATTGCCGCAACTTGCTGGCATTGATGGGCTAGGCCGACGAGCGTTGGCGGTTGTGGCAACTGTGCGCAGGGCGCAAGGGTGCGGTCGTAAAAACCGCCGCCCATGCCAAGCCGATTGCCCGCATCATCAAACGCGACCAGCGGCATACAAATAACATCCAGTTGTGTTAACAGCACTAACTCATTGACGTTTGGCACAGGTTCGGCAATGCCAAATTTATTCGGACGCAGCTTAGTTGCGGCTTGATAACGCTGGAACAGCAAATGGCCTTGAGTAAACAGATGTAACACCGGCAGCGCCACGTGCTTGCCCTGTTGCCACAGGGCGTGGATCAGCGGCAGGGTATCGAGTTCACCGTCGTTGCTTAAGTACACTGCGATGGTGTTGGCGCGCTGGAGCTCTGGGGCTGAAAGCACCACCTTTGCTAATGTTTCGGCGGCGATCTGCTGCTCTGCCTGTGACAGTTGTTGGCGGGCACGACGAATCTGCTGGCGCAGCTGCTGGCGCAGCTGCTGGCGCAGTTGCTGGTCTAAAGGCGATTTAGTGGTCATACGAAATACAACAAGAGGTAGCGTACGAACAGGAACGCAAGAAACTGCGTGAAAACACGATGTTAGAATACGGCGGTAAACCTAGCAGCATATAGAAGTGTTCTCCGAATTGCCGTACCCAGTGTAAGCCCTTGAACCATTGGTTCAAGGCGGGACGCCAGTCAGCACCGCAGGCTTCTCGGTACGAGCCGAGCTTGCACAATAGCACTGGAAAAGAATCCCTGATGTAAAGAATTATCGGCTCAGGGACATCAACCGGGCACGAACAACCCAGAGAACTCCTGCAGTATACCACCGCAGGAGCAGAATCAAAGGCTAAACCGACGAGTTTTTCAGTTCTAGCAACTCATTGCACAAATTTAGCGCAATCATCAACAAGACGTCTTCGGCACCATGCACGCCCGGTTGGTAACGGGTATTGCCAACACGCGTTTCCAATTCTTTCATCGCCGCTTCCAGTTTCTCTTCTTGACCTGTTGGGCAGGAAATTTTCATTTGCCGACCGAGCACCGCAACGGTCAGTTGCTTGCTTTTGGCTTTGGCTGCATTGGCATTTGGATCGGCTTTGGCGGCTTTAGGGTACATAAGAAATTCCTTGCAAAGAGAGCATGGCTCAAAGGTATCACAGTCTGTCGCACTGTCTAGCGCTATGCGGAGTCTAGGGTATCGGCTGCTGAAAAAATATGCAGCTTTGGCGGTCGATGCAGCAACATTGGCACGGCGGCTTAAAAACTCGCAGCGATACTGTCAAATGCGCTGACCTTGCGTTGGCACGAACTAGGTCAGGTGATAGCATATTGGCTTTGCCGTAGACCCGCGGCGGTATCTTTTAGGAACTTCTATGCCACAGCATGCCTTGTTTGATTATGACGACTGGACGCATAAACTTGACCAAAATGCCATGATGGCCTCTGCAGCCGAATTGCATGGCCTGATTGCTGGAATGTTAAGTGCCGGTATGCAAGCCGATGCCGGCATGATGCTGCCTGTGTTGCATGACTTTTTAAATGACGGTCAAGCCGTCAACGCCGAGTTAAAAGGTCAAATTGGCTTGTTAATTGCCGAGACCTCCAGTCAGTTAAAAGATGAAGAATTAGGATTTGCCTTGCTGCTGCCCAACGATGATGAAGCACTGCCCGAGCGTTTAGAGGCGCTGGTGGAATGGGCACAATCATTTTTAGTGGGATTTGCCATTTCGCAACACAACTTATCGGTCTGTAGTGCTGACGTGCGTGAAGCCATTGAACAATTAACCGAAGTCACACGTATTGATGTCTATACCCAGGATGATTCAAGCGATGCAGAGAACGAAGAGTCGTACTTCTTAGTGCTTGAGCATGTACGGGTATTGGTGATGACCTGCTTTAACGAAGTGGGTGAAAAATTCGCCAGCGAAAAAGTACCCAATGCCACCTTGCATTAAGACCTTGTCGGTCTAGTTTCAGCGCAACGACGTTTTTCAGTAGAGATGCTTTTGTGACGACATTTGATTTACACGCTAGCCGTCGTGCTAGGTTACTGGCGCAGCTTGCCCCGAACAGCACAGTACTGGTTGCCGCAAACCATGAAGTAGTGCGCAGTCGCGACACCGACTACCCGTTTCGTCAGCACAGCGACTTTTGGTATTTAACCGGCTTTCCTGAGCCAGACGCTTGGCTGATTTTAGAAAAACGCGTCGATGGCAGCACCAAAGAACTGCTGTTGTGCCGCGACAAAGACCCTGTGGCTGAAGTCTGGCAAGGCCGCCGCTTTGGCCCTGATAAAGCCAGCCAAGTGTTTGGTTTGCCTGCGGCGTCACTTACCGAACTGGACGATGCGCTGCACAGCGCCTGCAACGGTCAAACACAGGTGTATTACGCCTTGGGTGAACAGGCTTTTGTCGAAAGCCAGGCGCAGCAAGTGCTGGCGAACCTTCGCGCCGCGCCGAAAAAAGGTTTTGTAGCCCCGACAGTATTATGCGACGTGCGCCCTTTGCTGGGCGAGATGCGGTTAATCAAAGATGCGCATGAACAAAGTGTGATGGCGCGCGCGGGCAAAATCAGTGCAGAAGCGCATCTAAGTGCCATGCAGCAGTGCCGTCCAGGCATGTTTGAATATCAACTTGAAGCTATTATTTTGCAGCATTTTGCTATGCAAGGCGCGCGCTATCCAGCGTATAACACCATTGTGGGCGGTGGTGAAAATGGCTGTATTTTGCATTACACCGACAACCAAGACCGCTTACGCGCCGGCGATTTAGTGCTGATTGACGCCGGTTGTGAACTCGAAGGCTACGCCGCCGATATCACGCGCACCTTTCCAGTGAGCGGTAAATTTAGCGCCGAACAAGCGGCGATTTACCAAGTGGTGCTCAACGCCCAATACGCGGCGTGCGCCGCGGTCAAACCCGGCAACAGCAGCAAAGACACGCTCGCGGCGGCCATGCTGGAGCTGACCAAAGGCCTGTTAGAACTTGGGATTTTAGACGGCGATTTGCCGGAACTAATCGAGCAACAAGCGGCAAAACAGTATTTTATTCATGGCCTTGGCCACTGGCTGGGCCTCGATGTGCACGATGTTGGCGCGTATAAACTTGATGGCAGCGAGCGGCCTTTTGTCGAAGGGATGGTGCTTACCATTGAACCGGGTTTGTATATCCCCGCCGGTTCGCCGTGCGCTGAAAAATGGTGGGATATCGCGGTGCGAATTGAAGATGATTTGTTGGTGATCAAAGATGGCCATATCAATCTGACCGACACTGTGCCCAAAGACATCGCCGCCATTGAAGCCTTGATGGCGCAAACCTTGGCTCAAACCCCATAGGATTTTTGTATGCGTTCATCCAGCCCCTTGTCAGCGCCAACCGCCCAGTTTGATCTGGTGATCTCAGGCGGCGGCATGACAGGCGCCATGTTGGCGTACCGACTGCTGACGCAAGCCAACGCCCGGCCACTGCGCATTGCCATCATCGAGCACACGGGCGACACGGCGCAAAAAACGACCGCGAGTTTTGACAGCCGCAGCATTGCCTTGTCGGCCGCGTCAGTGGAACTGTTACACGACTGGGGCCTTTGGCGCGATTTAAAAGCACACGCCTGCGCCATTAAGCAGATTGAAGTCTCCGATCGTGGCCATATTGGCAAAACCTATGTCAATGCGCTGGATTATCGGCGCGACGCGCTTGGGTATGTCATTGAAATTGAATGGATTGGCGATTTTTTGTATCAAAAGCTGGCGCCATTTGCCCAAGGTGAGCAGCCGCGGTTGACGTGGCTTCGGCCGGACGCGCTGACAGGCGTGACGCAGCAGCAGTCGTTGGTCGAATTAACCCTACAAAGCGGCGTGGTGCTGACGACATCGTTGTTGGTGCTGGCCGAAGGCGGTGATTCGCCAAGCCGCGCGCTGCTGGGGATTGACTGTAGCCGCGAGGACTACCAGCAAACGGCGTTGATCGCCAATATTGGCCTAGCGCCAGCGGCTGCCAATAGCGCAGCTGTTAACAGCGTCGCGCATCAATACAAAGCCTATGAACGATTTACCAAAGACGGCCCGATGGCGCTATTGCCGCTGCCGCAACACCGCTTTTCGCTGGTTTGGACCACCACGCCAGAGCGCGCAGCAGAGCTTAAGCTGCTGCCAGAGCGCGAGTTTTTAGCCCAATTACAGCATGAATTTGGCTATCGGGCAGGCGAGTTTATTTCAGTCGGTAATCGCGTGGTGTACCCACTGCAATTAAAACAAGCCAAACAAGCCAGCGCGCACCGCGTGGTGCTGGCAGGCAATAGTTTGCACAGTTTGCATCCCATCGCCGGCCAAGGCTTTAACTTGGCGCTACGCGATTTACAAGCGCTGAGCCAACTGGTGCAACAGCACACAGACGTTGGAAGTTACGCGCTGACGTCTCAATACCAGACCGTACGGCTGCATGATATGCAGCAAACAGTGTGGCTGACCGACAGCTTAGTGCGCTTGTTTTCCAACGCCAGTAAATTAGTGGCGTTTGGGCGAACCGTCGGTTTAACCGTATTGAACCATGTAACACCGCTGAAAGCGGCTTTCGCGGCGCAAACCATGGGCTTAACGCCGCTGCATGTGCAACAGCAACAACTGCGGCTAAAACCAGAGCATCTAAAACCAGAGCACGTAAAACCAGACCACGTAGCGCCAGACCAAGTAGCGCCGCAGTCCACCCCTGAACCAAGCGCAAGTGAGATGTCATGAACGAATCCGATCTGTTAATTGTTGGCGCAGGTAGCGCTGGCCTCACCCTCGCGTTGCTGTTGGCGAATTCGGGTTTGAAGATCACCGTGCTTGAGCAAGGCCCGGCGCCAACGACCGGGCCTGTCACCTTAAAACGCGTCAGTGCGCTGAACTTAGCGTCCGAGCGTTTGCTGACACGCCTTGGCGTCTGGCAGAACTTAACTGCTAAGCCGGCGTATCAAGCCATGAGCGTGTGGGAAGCCGACAGTTTTGCCAAGATCAGTTTTGATGCACAAACCAGCCAGTTGCCATCGTTGGGTTCGCTGGTCGACAACGAAGAACTGCGCCAAGCTTTGTACCAGCAGCTGCAAGGCTGCCCCGCTGTGCGGCTGGATTTTAATGTGTGCATTCAATCGATAAGTGCAGGCGCGGCGCAAAACTTAGTCAGCACCGACCAAGGGGTGTATTTAAGCCGTTTATTAGTGGGTGCCGATGGCGCCAATTCGCTGGTACGGCGCGAATTGAAAATGCCGCAGCGCTTTTGGGATTATGATCACCACGCCATCGTTGCGCTAGTGAAAACTAGCGAGCCGCATCAAGCCACCGCGCGGCAAGTGTTTTTGCCAACCGGGCCTTTGGCTTTGCTGCCGATGGCCGATCCGCACTTGGTGTCGATTGTTTGGAGTACCTCGCCTGAGCAGGCGTCAACGCTGTGCGAGATGGATGCAAATCTGTTTAATCAGCAGCTCACCGCGGCGTGTCAAAGTGTGCTCGGGCCACTGGACGTGGTGTCGCCACGTAGCAGTTATCCGCTTCGCATGCGCTACAGCACCCGCTGGGTGGAGCAAAACGCTGTGCTGGTCGCCGATGCAGCGCACACCATTCATCCGTTGGCCGGGCAGGGCATGAACCTAGGTTTGATGGACGTCGCTGCATTAGCAGAACTAATCCTTGCCAATGTTTCTGGCGGAAAATTAACCGTCGAGACGCGTTGGTTACGCCAGTACGAACGCTGGCGTAAGGCGGAAGCGCAACAAATGATTGTGCTGATGGAAGCCTTCAAACGTGGCTTTATGGCGCAAAACCCCGTGGTGAAACTGGTCAGAGCGGTTGGGATGCGTGCAGTTGATCGCTTGCCACTGCTGAAAGAGCAGCTGCTTGCGGCAGCTGTTGGCGAGCGGGATGACTTGCCACAGCAAGCGCGGCCAGCTGTCATCAGTTATTCATAAGCAGTTTCTAAGCTAAATAGACAAGGGTTGCTAGCATGCGGCCCTTTTTTTCGCATAAAAATTACTAATTAAAAAGGGGCTGTTTGCTAAAGCCGCCATCCGTTATAATCCGACAAACTGTGTGGGTTTCTGCCTACGTTTTGAGCAGCAAACTTCGCAACTGACCCTACGACATATGCCGGCTATGCACTGGCGCAATGAGGATGGTACTGATGGCTCAACAAACGGTGTTGATCAACAAGCACGTTGAAGCAAACGCAAAAATCGTCGATTTCCATGGCTGGGATATGCCATTGCATTACGGTTCGCAAATCGAAGAGCATCATGCGGTGCGTCAAGATGCGGGCATGTTCGACGTTTCTCACATGACCATCGTAGACCTGCACGGCGCCCGTGTTCGCGAGTTCTTACGTTATTTAGTGGCCAATGACGTCGCTAAATTAACAGTGCCAGGCAAAGCCTTATACACCGGCATGTTAAATGAACAAGGCGGCGTGATTGACGATTTGATCGTCTACTTCCAAACCGAAACCTTCTTCCGTTTAGTCGTTAACAGCGCCACCCGCGAAAAAGACTTAGCGTGGATCAACGCGCAAGCCAACGCCTTTGACGTGACTGTCACCGAGCGCCCAGAATTTGCGATGATCGCCGTGCAAGGCCCGAACGCCAAAGCCAAAGTCGCTACTATCCTGTCAGACGAACAAAAAGCTGCCGTTGCTGGCATGAAGCCATTCTTCGGCGTGCAAGCCGGCGATTTATTTATCGCAACCACCGGCTACACCGGCGAAGACGGTTATGAAATCTCTATCCCTGAAGCGCAAGCCGCTGATTTCTGGCAAAAACTGCTGGATGCAGGTGTTAAACCATGTGGTTTAGGCGCACGTGACACGCTGCGTTTAGAAGCCGGCATGAACCTGTACGGCCAAGATATGGACGAAACCGTATCACCACTGGCAGCCAACATGGGCTGGACTATCGCGTGGGAACCGGCTGATCGTAACTTCATCGGTCGCGCGGCACTTGAACAACACAAAGCCCAAGGCACGATGAAATTAGTTGGTCTGGTTATGGAAGCCAAAGGCGTGTTACGTCACGGCCAACGCGTGGTAGTTGAAGGCGGCGAAGGCGAAATCACTTCAGGTACTTTCTCACCAACGCTTGGTTATTCGATTGCGATGGCACGCGTGCCTGCATCGACTGGCGACACGGCTGAAGTGGATATCCGTGGTAAATTAGTGCCGGTTAAAGTGGTCAAGCCATCATTTGTCCGCATGGGCAAAAAAGTTATCTAACACTGAAGTTGCTGGCGTGCGCTTAAAAAAGTGCTGAAAATATCGCCAGATAACTTGGGTAAATGTCAGGCATTGAGTATCTTCTTTGTCTGACTAGTTACAAATTCCCGCGGTGGGGCTAAGGCCTTGCCGCTTAAATTTAAAAACGTCGAGTTAGGTCCGAGGAAATAACAATGAGCAATATCCCTACCGAATTAAAATATGCAACTTCACACGAGTGGCTGCGCAGCGAAGGCGACGGTGTTTACACTGTTGGTATCACTGAACACGCTCAAGACCTGCTGGGCGACATGGTATTCGTTGAATTACCAGAAGTTGGCGACACAGTTGCACAAGGCGACGACGTTGCCGTTGGTGAGTCGGTAAAAGCCGCTTCTGACATCTACGCACCAATCTCTGGTGAAATTCTGGCTGTAAACGACGCGCTGAACGATTCACCAGAACTGGTCAACAGCTCACCATACGGCGAAGGCTGGATGTTCAAAATCAAAGCGTCAGACGAAAGCGAAGTGGCTGGTCTGCTTGACGCTGCTGGCTACAAAAACGCCATCGACGAAGAATAATCGCTCAGTTGAGCCCGCCAAAGCCCCGTTTTACGGGGCTTTGACTTAGTGGCGACAACAGTTGTTAATGAAGCGGCAACACGACGCACTATTAACAGCAGTGAGTATCAACACAGTGCGATGACAACTTTAATTCCCTAAGTTGTGATCGCCGCAGGCCCGGCCTGCATAGGTTTCTGTTTTTAAACCTTTAGGAAATTTCAGGCATGACTACCTCTGTCAAAACCCTGTCGCAATTGGCGAACCACCAAGAATTTATCAGCCGCCACATCGGCCCTGACGAAGCGCAAACCCAAGCGATGTTACAAGAGCTGGGCGTAAGCAGCGTTGAAGAGCTGATCGCGCAAACAGTGCCAGCGTCTATTCGTTTAGACAAACCACTGGCCACTGGCGATGCAACCACCGAAGTGGACGCACTGAGCTACTTAAAAGCGGTCGCTAGCAAAAACAAGATCTTCAAATCTTACATCGGTATGGGCTACCACCCAACACACACGCCAAACGTGATTTTGCGTAACGTGCTGGAGAACCCAGGTTGGTACACGGCTTACACGCCATACCAGCCAGAGATCGCCCAAGGCCGGTTAGAAGCGCTGTTGAATTTCCAACAAGTGACGTTAGATTTAACCGGTATGGAGCTGGCGTCGGCATCTTTGCTGGACGAAGCAACTGCCGCTGCCGAAGCGATGGCGCTGGCCAAACGCGTCAGCAAATCAAAATCTAACCTGTATTTCATCGCTGATGACGTGCACCCACAAACCATCGACGTGGTACGCACCCGTGCCGAAATGTTTGGTTTTGACATCGTCACAGGCGCTGCCGCCGATGCGGTAAACCACGATGTGTTTGGTGCGTTAATTCAATACCCATCAACCACAGGTGAGGTGCGTAACGATGCGGAATTAATCGCCGCGCTAAAAGGCAAAAAAGCCGTGGTTGCTGTGGCAACCGACCCAATGGCGCTGCTGCTGTTAAAATCGCCAGGTGAATTGGGCGCTGACGTGGTGCTGGGTTCAGCACAACGTTTTGGTGTGCCAATGGCCTTTGGTGGCCCACACTCGGCGTTTTTCGCCACGCGCGATGATTACAAACGTTCAATGCCAGGCCGTATCATCGGCGTGTCGAAAGACCGTCGTGGTAACCAAGCGCTGCGCATGGCAATGCAAACTCGCGAGCAACATATCCGCCGCGAAAAAGCCAACTCAAACATCTGTACTGCGCAAGTTCTGCTAGCCAACATGGCGTCGTTCTACGCTGTGTACCACGGTCCAGTCGGCCTAAAAAACATCGCTGAGCGTATCCACCGCGTCACCGACCTGTTCGCGGCTGGCTTAACCGCCAAAGGCGTTGCGCTCAAGCACACCAGCTGGTTTGATACTGTAACCTTCACTGTCGCTGACCGCGCAGCTGTAGTTGCCCGTGCATTAGCCGCTGGCGTCAACCTGCGTACCGATATCGCTGAGACGTTAAGCGTAAGCTTCAACGAAGCCAGCACCGCTGCTGACGTCGCTGAACTGTTTGATATCGTGTTAGGCGCAGGCCATGGCTTAGATGTCGCGGCGCTGGATGCACAGATCGTTGCCAACGGTTCTACCTCAATCCCAGCCGATTTAGTGCGTACCTCTAAGTACTTAACGCACCCAGTCTTTAACAAGTACCACAGCGAAACTGAAATGCTGCGCTACATCAAAAAGCTGGAAAACAAAGACTTAGCGCTGAACCACTCGATGATTTCATTGGGCTCTTGCACCATGAAGTTAAACGCGACGGCGGAAATGATCCCAGTGACCTGGCCAGAATTTGGCGCACTGCACCCGTTCGTGCCACGTGACCAAGCCGAAGGTTATTACCAAATGATCGAAGAGCTGGCCGACTGGCTGGTGAACATCACTGGGTATGACAATGTGTCAATGCAACCAAACTCAGGCGCGCAAGGCGAATACGCTGGTTTGATCGCAATCCGTCGTTACCACGAAAGCCGTGGCGAAGGCCACCGTAACGTCTGTTTGATCCCAGTATCTGCTCACGGCACCAACCCTGCAACAGCGGCTATGTGTGCTTATGAAGTGGTGCTGGTGGACTGTGACAAGTCAGGCAACATCGACATGGCCGACTTAAAAGCCAAAGCGGAAGCTGTGTCTGATCGTTTAGCGGCCATCATGGTGACGTACCCATCTACCCACGGTGTGTTTGAAGAATCGATCCGCGAACTGTGTGACGTGATCCACAGCCACGGCGGTCAGGTGTATATGGACGGCGCCAACATGAACGCGCAAGTCGGTGTCACTGCACCAGGCTTTATCGGTTCTGACGTGTCGCACTTAAACCTGCACAAAACCTTCTGTATTCCACACGGCGGTGGCGGCCCAGGCATGGGTCCAATTGGTGTGAAGAGCCACTTGGCTCCGTTTGTACCAAACCACGCCGTGGTTGAGTTACAAGGCCCGAACAAAGGCAACGGCGCCGTTGCGGCAGCTCCATTTGGTAGCGCAGGCATTCTGCCAATCAGCTGGATGTACATCAAAATGATGGGCGGCGATGGTCTGCGTCAAGCAACTGAATACGCCATCCTGAACGCCAACTACATGGCGAAAAAACTGGGCGAATTGTTCCCAGTGCTGTACGTCGGCACCAACGGCCGTGTGGCGCACGAATGTATTATCGACATGCGTCCGCTGAAAGAAAAAACTGGCGTTACCGAGATGGACATTGCCAAGCGTTTGATGGACTACGGTTTCCACGCGCCAACCATGTCATTCCCAGTTGCTGGCACGCTGATGATTGAACCAACTGAATCAGAATCAAAAGCTGAATTGGACCGTTTCATCGAAGCCATGACCTCAATTCGTAACGAGATCGCCCGTGTGGAAGCTGGTGAATGGACAGCGGACAACAGCCCGCTGCACTTCGCACCGCACACCATGGAAGACATCTTCGATGCGAACTGGGACCGTGCCTACGACCGTCAATACGCCGCCTTCCCAGCTCAATACGTCGCTGAGAACAAGTTCTGGCCAACCGTCACTCGTATCGACGACGTGTACGGCGACCGCAACTTGATCTGCGCTTGTCCGAGCCCGGAAGAGTACCGGTAAGAACCGCGACGTTGTGTGACAAATAACGAGGTTACCCGTTAGAAATAATGGGTTTCCCGTTGGGAAAGAAGTTCCCCGTTAGCAATTGTCGATTTTCAATTAAAAAGCCCTCTTAAAAGAGGGCTTTTTGCTATGTAACAGTTTTAAAAAATGAACCAATAAATTTAACTATATAATCTGGGAATTCATCAAGACCAATACAACTAATAGCTTTCCCCAGAAAATATCAATTTCGTCTGGACTTCCCCTTGTATAACTTAAAGGTATAGAGATAGCTAGTGGCGATAAAAACGGCTAGGACATGTCTAGTCTATTGGTGGCGATTCAGAACAACGCTGGTATCTTTGATGGATAAGCAAGACAGCACAAGGCCTCGACAGTTGTGAGAGCCAAGATTCATTTAGGCAATGTCCGCGTTCATTCAACATTGGTGATGTCCTAGTAGCGAAAACCAACCTTTGCAGTTGGCACAACACATTTTGAGCAATCTATGCGTCAGGCTAAAACCAAACTGAACGAGCAGGCTTGTCCATGCCTGCGCGTTGGATTTTTCGCAAAACTAGCCGATGCCTGTGACGGAAGGTATAACCGAAGCTTGAGGTACACAAGCGGCGCGAGGGTCTTCTAAAGTGCAGACTTATTCTGTTTTCATATTGGGAATGAATGTCTCCAGAATTACAACGGTTGCGACTCCGATGAAACGAGGCCTTTGACATCCTTGCTGCAGCTTTATGGAAATGCCACCAATCCACGTTAATTTCACTTTAACTGCTTAATTCTGCTTGTTTTGCCTTAAATCAAAGAACTTTGCTGCTTATTCGCATAAAGTGCTGTGGTGCTAAGGCGTTACAGCCTTGGCAGAATTGATGGCCATAGACAGCTAAGGCGACATGGATTATGACTGGACTACAAACAAAAGTATGGTTGGGCGTAGCGGTGGGCTGCGCTGCACTGCTAGTGTCTTACCTGAATTTTAGCGGCGCTGATGCTGATAACTTGCTAAAAAGCAATGGCCGGATTGAAGCGACGGACATTGCGGTGGCCAGTAAAACGGCGGGGCGTATCAAGCAGCTGTTGGTTGATGAAGGCGATTTTGTCGAAGAAGGGCAACTGGTGGCCAGCGTGGCCTCTGAGTCGCTTGAAGCGCAATTGCATCAGGCCCAGGCGCAGCTGCGTCAGGCGCAAAGCACCACGCTAACGGCGGCCAGTCAGCTGTTACAGCGTAAAAGTGAACACTCTGCGCTGGAAGCGCTGTTAGTGCAACGAAATGCCGAGCTCAATGCCGCAAAAAGCCGCGCCCGTCGCACTGGCACTTTGGCTGAAACCGGCTCGGTGTCTAAGCAGCTGGCCGAAGATAACGATACCTTAGTCACCAGTGCGAAAACTGCGGTCAGTGCAGTCAAAGCGCAAATCGACGCGGCGGTGGCCGGCGTTGCCGCCGCAGAGGCGCAAGTGAACTCGGCCGCCTCGGCGGTTGATGCGGCGACGGCCACTGTGGCCCGGGTCCAAGCTGAGTTAGCCGACAACCAGTTAACAGCGCCAAGAGCGGGTCGCATCCAATACCGGATTGCACAACCCGGTGAAATAGTGGCTGCCGGTGGCAAGGTCGTCAGCCTGATTGATGTGACTGACGTGCATATGACGTTCTTTTTGCCGGCGGCTGTCGCCGGCCGGATCGCGGTGGGCGCCGAAGTGCGGGTGGTGCTGGACGCATTGCCGCATATGTCCATTCCAGCCACAGTGTCTTATGTCGCCGACGTGGCGCAGTTCACACCAAAAACAGTGGAAACTGCCAGTGAACGCGAAAAACTGATGTTCAGAGTGAAAGCCCGCATTCAACCCGAATTGCTGCGCAAACATAAAACCAAAGTTAAAACCGGTCTGCCCGGAGTGGCCTACTTGCGGTTGGATAGCACCTTGCCTTGGCCTGCCTCGGTGCCGGCGTTGGTGCCTGACACCGCGCCTGAGACAGCGCCTAAGGCCGTGGCGGAGTTACCGCAGTGAGTGACAGCAAAGGGCAGGGCGCACCAACCGCCTGGGTCGCTCAGTTGCAGCAAGTGCAGCTGAGTTACGACAACACCATAGCGCTGGATCATGTTTCGCTGGATATCCCGGCAGGGATGATGGTGGGGCTGATTGGGCCGGATGGCGTCGGCAAGTCCAGCTTATTGTCGTTACTGGCCGGTTCGCGCGCGCTGCAGCAAGGGACGATGACCGTATTGGGGGGCGATATGGCCAGTCATTCGCACCGTGCTGCGGTCTGCACCGACATTGCGTATATGCCACAAGGGCTGGGGAAGAACCTGTATCTGACGCTGTCGGTGGAAGAAAACCTGCAGTTTTTCGCCCGTTTATTTGGCCATAATGCCAGTGAACGTCGCCGTCGGATTGATAAACTGACCAAAGCCACCGGTTTGTATCCATTTTTGCAGCGTCCAGCAGGCAAGTTATCCGGTGGTATGAAGCAAAAACTCGGGTTGTGTTGCGCTTTAATTCACGATCCTAAATTGCTGATCCTCGACGAGCCCACCACAGGGGTTGACCCCTTAGCGCGCAGTCAGTTTTGGCAGTTAATCCGGCAAATCCGCCAAAACTCGCCGCAGATGAGCGTGCTGGTTGCTACCGCCTACATGGACGAAGCGGAAGGTTTTGACTGGCTGATTGCGATGAATGCCGGCCAAGTGTTGGCAAGCGGTACTCCGGCGCAATTGCATCAGCAAACGGGAACTTCGACGCTAGAAGCTGCTTTTATTCAGTTATTGCCCGCAGCCGCGAAGCAAGGCTATCAGGCGGTGGTGGTGCCGCCGTTATTGGCTGTTGATCAAAGTATTGCCATTGAAGCTGCCGCTTTGAGTATGCAGTTTGGTGATTTTAAAGCGGTCGACAATGTCAGTTTTCAGATTAAAAAAGGCGAGATTTTTGGTTTTCTCGGCTCCAATGGCTGCGGTAAATCCACCACCATGAAAATGCTAACCGGCTTGCTGCCGGCGACGGCCGGCGAGGCCTTATTGTTTGGTCAACCTTTAAACCCGGATGATATTTCCACCCGCAAAAGGGTCGGCTATATGTCGCAGGCGTTTTCGTTGTACTCGGAACTGACAGTGCAGCAAAACCTGGAGTTACATGCCCGATTGTTTCATGTGCCAACCGAGCAGATAGCGGCGCGGGTTGCTGAGATGTCGCAACGTTTTGGCTTGCAGCAGGTATCCGCGGCGTTACCGGACCAACTACCGCTGGGGATGAGGCAGCGGTTGTCGCTGGCCGTGGCGATGGTGCACCAGCCTGAGTTACTGATTTTGGATGAACCGACCTCTGGGGTTGATCCTATTGCGCGTGATAACTTTTGGCAGCTGATGATTGATTTGGCCAGACAAGATCAGGTCACCATTTTTATCTCCACCCATTTTATGAATGAAGCAGAGCGCTGCGATCGGATCTCGCTGATGCATGCCGGCAAGGTGTTGGTCAGCGACACGCCGGCGCAAATTGTCGCCAATCAGCAGGCTGAAAACCTCGAGCAGGCGTTTATTCGTTATCTGCAGCAGGCTGGCGCCAAAGACGATAGCGTGGCTGGTTCGATCGAGTTAGCACCGGCCAGCACTGAAACCCCAATTAACCGCAATTTTAGCTGGCAACGGCTTTGGAGTTTTACCCAGCGTGAAACATTAGAGTTGCGCCGTGATCCGATCCGCTCGGCGCTGGCGCTGCTGGGCTCTTTGGTCCTGATGCTGTTTATTGGCTATGGCATCACCATGGACGTGGAGGATTTAACCTTTGCGGTGCTGGATCAAGACCAGTCGGTGCTAAGCCAAAACTATGTGCTGAATTTAGCCGGTTCACGGTATTTTATTGAGAAAGCGCCGTTGCGCAGCCAGCAGGACATCGACCAGCGGATGCGCAGTGGTGATATCAGTCTGGCGATAGAAATTCCACCCGGTTTTGGCCGCGATTTAGCGCGTGGTCAGCCAGTTGCTGTCGCGGCTTACGTTGACGGTTCCATGCCCAACCGGGCTGAAACCATCAAAGGGTATGTGCGCGGTATGCATCTGCACTGGCTGCGGGTACAAGCGACTGAACGACTTGGCGGCGATGCCAGCCGGTTGAGTTCAGCCGTTGAAACCAGGTTTCGTTACAACCCGGATGTAAAAAGCTTAGTGGCGATGGTGCCTGCAGTGGTGCCGCTGCTGCTGCTGATGATCCCAGCGGTTCTAACGGCTTTGTCGGTAGTGCGCGAAAAAGAGCTAGGCTCCATCATTAATTTATATGTCACGCCCGTGAGACGGTTGGAGTTTTTGCTGGGCAAACAACTGCCGTATATTGCGTTAGCGTTTATCAACTTTTTACTGATGCTAGCCGCCGCCATTGTGTTATTTAAGGTACCGCTGACCGGCAGTTTTGCAGCATTGAGTTTAAGTGCTTTGGTGTTTGTGTTGTTCTCAACCGGTTTTGGCTTATTCGCCTCTACGTTTACGAAAAGTCAGATCGCCGCCATTTTGGTAGCTGTGCTGGGCACTATTATTCCCGCCGTGCAGTTTGCCGGCATGATCACTCCAGTATCGGCATTGGAAGGGGCTGGCCGGTTGATTGGCGAAATTCATCCGGCCAGCTTTTTTCTGACTATTAGCAGAGGTGTATTTAGCAAAGCACTGCAGCTGTCTGATATTTACCCAGCATTGCTGAAGATGGCGCTGGCGGTCCCTTTGATTATTCTGGCTGCAGCGCTGCTGCTGAAAAAACAGGAGCGCTAAATATGCAGCATAAGCTGGCAAATATGTATCGGCTGGGCGTCAAAGAGTTGTGGAGTTTGTGGCGCGATCCCATGATGCTGCTGCTCATTTTATATGCTTTTAGCGCCAGCATTTATATCGCAGGCACCTCAATGCCAGAAACGTTACACAAAGCGCCTATCGCCGTGGTCGATGAAGATCAGTCGGGTTTATCAAGTCGGATTATCGCTGCTTTTTATCCGCCTTATTTTATGCCGCCAGCACTGATTCGTTTGTCCGAGGTTGATGCGGCACTGGATGCCGGCGTTTACAGCTTTGTGCTAACGATTCCGCCAGGGTTTGAGCAGGACTTACTCGCAGGCCGGGCGCCCAAAATTCAGCTAAGTGTCGATGCAACCCGCATTAGCCAAGCGTTTAGCGGTAGTGGCTATATTGAACAAATCGTCAGCAGCGAAATCAGTGAATTTAGCCAACGGCAGCGGGTGAACACCGTCTTGCCGGTTGATTTAGTGCTCAGGTCCAGCTTTAACCCGAATTTAACCGCCAGCTGGTTCGGCTCTTTAATGGAAGTGATTAACAGTGTCACGATGATTTCCATTATTCTGACCGGCGCTGCGCTCATCCGCGAACGTGAACACGGCACTATCGAACACTTACTGGTGATGCCGATCACACCCACTGAGATTATGCTTTCGAAGATCGTGTCGATGGGGCTGGTGGTGCTGGTGGCGACTGGCTTTTCGTTAACGGTGATGATTAAAACAGTGTTGGCGGTGCCAGTGGCAGGCTCAGTGCTGTTATTTCTACTGGTCACCGCGTTGCAACTGTTTGCGACCACCGCTATGGGTATTTTTATGGCCACAGTGGCGCGCTCTATGCCGCAATTTGGCTTGTTATTGATCTTGGTATTGTTGCCGTTGCAACTGTTATCCGGGGGCATGACTCCCAGAGAAAGCATGCCGGAACTTATCCAGACCATTATGCTGGCCGCGCCAAATACCCACTTTGTGGCTGCGGCGCAGGCAATTTTATACCGCGGTGCAGGCCTTTCGGTCGTTTGGCCGCAAATGCTGTGTTTGCTGCTGATTGGCGGCGTGATGATGTGTTTTTCACTACAACGTTTTCGAAAGTCACTGAGTGTGATCTAGCAACGCCGCTGGCGATTCTGTGACAAGGGGGGCGGGCAGTGCTGTGATGGCTTGTTTTGTGTCGGGCTGCACTGTCACGGGGAGCTGAGTGACGGGTAGCACTGTGCCAGCTGGTTGATGGTCGTACATCTGTCCTTGACCGGCATCCCATACAGCGACGAATTGTCTTGAACGGTCTAAGGTGTTAACAAAAACCGTCAACTAGGAGGGCGCACGACGTGCGCCGTCACTACCCCAAAAAACCATGATCCTGCTGTCCGGCAGTGGCTGTACGGCTGATGAAATCGACCGTTCGGTTGCACCGACCCAACGTGGCAATACGGCTTACGTTAGGTTCACTCTGTGGCAGCGTTGCTGCCAATTCGCCGCAGGACTTTCGAGCCAGTCCGCTTCACTGGGACGAGCGCAATAATGGCAAATATTAGGGCTGCTGCGATCCCTGATGTATGCACTTCGCCAGTGTGCCTCGCGCTTAGTCAAAACCGGGCTTTTGCTGGCGCAAGCTTTTGGTGCCGCTGCGTTGTTTCTTTTGTTCGAGGCGGCGTTGTTGGCTGCCGTAGGTCGGTTTGGTGGCGTGGCGTTTTTTCTGTACCACGCCGGCGGCTCGAATCAGTTCAACCAGCTGCTGCAGCGCGGCGTCTTTGTTCATTTCTTGGCTGCGGCTTTGTTGGCTTTTGATGATGATTTTGCCGCTGGCGCTGATGCGATGATCGGATTTTTGTAGTAGCGCGGTTTTGTAGTGCTCGGGCAGGGACGATTTTGTTATATCAAACATTAGCTGCACCGCAGTGGAGGTTTTATTGACGTGTTGCCCGCCGGGGCCGCTGGCGCGAATGGCTTGCCAATCCAGTTCGGATTCGTCAATGGCAATAGATGCGGTGATGTGTAGCATGAAAGATGCCTTACTATGTGTAAAAATGCGCTGCAGTGTAGCAGTCAAGGCTTGTGAACGCTGGTATTTTTCAGCGATGAAACCTGAATCTTTAGGTACAGTGAGGTTCGTGACAAACGTTCAAGGCTGACGTTATTTCATATATGGTTTTCTTAAAGCGCTTAAGCGATTGTTGACCTTGGCTAGCGCCCCACAACGCGGTTCTTCGCTGTTAATTCCCGTCCGCCAATTGCAACTTCGCCTGTGCTTAGGTCATTCGCAGGTTCGGTGTTTTTTGCGCTGTTAATTCCCGCCCGCCAATTGCAACTTCGCCTGTGCTTAGGTCAATCGCAGGTTCGGTGTTTTTTGCGCTATTGATTGCCGTCCCCCAATTGCAACCTTTTTGCCAGTGAAAACGACCAAGCGCGATAGAACGGGCTAAGGTTTTGCATATGAGTGCTAAAACCGAGATGAACAAGAAGAGGAACTGATGCAACGACGAACCTTCATTCAGTGGTGTACCGCGTGTGCGCTGGCGAGTTTAGTGCCAACACCAGCATTAAGCGCAAGCATGTTAAGGGGCAATCCCCAGAGTACGACGACCACAGCCGATAGCGCCGATGTTGATAACGAAGGGCTGCTAAGCCCGCAAGTGCTGGTGGTCGGAGCAGGGATCGCGGGGCTTGCTGCGGCGGCACAGCTGCAACAGCAAGGCTATCGGGTGCAAGTACTAGAAGCGCGGACACGCATTGGCGGGCGTTTGTGGACGAGTTCAACTTGGCCTGATTTGCCGGTGGATATGGGCGCCAGTTGGATCCATGGTATCGAAGGCAATCCAATCACCGCGCTGGCCGATGCCGCGGGCGCCACGCGTTTGACGACGTATTATCAAAAAAGTGGCTTTTATGCCAAGGGCGAAGTGACGGCCGCGCAAGAAAGTGAACTGGCAACATTGCGCCAGCGAGTCAAGCAGGCGATCGCAAGCTTTCAGCGCCAGCAAGCGCAAAACGACGATGCAGTACCAGCGAAGGGCTCTTTCGCTGATCGCAGCGTGCGGCAGGTGATCTCCCAAGCGTTTGGCCCTTTGTCCAAAGAGCAACAACGGCAATTGGATTTTGTGCTAAGCGCAGAATACGAACAAGAATATGGCGCCGATAGCGAGTTATTATCGGCGCAGTGGTTTGATGCCGCCGAAGAATTTGACGGCGACGACCAGCTGTTTGCCAAAGGCTATCAAACCTTGGTGGATTTTATCGCCAAGGGCTTATCGATTAAAACCAACTGTCTGGTCCAGCAGGTGCTGCAAACGGCAGAGGGCGTGACACTGAAGACCAGCCAAGGTGAATTTTCCGCAGCGGCGCTGATTTTGACGGTACCGCTGGGTGTACTGAAAGCCGGTTCGATAACCTTTGATCCGCCGTTACCTAATGCCAGCCGCGAAGCGATTGCTGCGCTGCAAATGGGGCTTTTGAACAAATGTTATTTGCGCTTTGACCAGCCATTTTGGGATACCACGCAAGATTGGTTGGAGTTTCAAGGCGATGTGCGTGGCGAATTCTCCGAGTGGCTTAGTTTAACCCGAGTGACTGGTAAGCCGGTGCTGCTTGGTTTTAATGCCGCGCGCTCGGCGCATGCGTTAGAACATCTCAGTGATAGTCAGATGGTTGCACGGGCCGTTGCTACGTTATCGACCATGTTATCCAAGCCCATTCCAGCACCAACCTCTTATCAAATTACCCGCTGGGCGCAAGATCCACTGGCGTTGGGCTCGTATTCCTACACGCCAGTCGGGGCGACTCCTGCGCACCGTGATGATTTAGCGGCGCCGGTGGGGCGAATGCTATTGGCCGGCGAGGCTTGCAGTCGTGAGTACTTTGGCACTGTGCATGGCGCGTATTTGTCGGGTGTTGAGGCGGCCAGCAAGGTACACAGCTTGTTGGAAGACGACGCATAACACCAAGGAAATTGCCGGGCTCGGCGCTGCATCGGCGAGCGAGGTTACATAAGGTGCGGCGCAAACTGGGCTTGCGTTACCGCTAGATGAGCCATGCCATTCATGGCCGGTTTTAACCGCTTATCCGGCACTATAACCACTCTTGTAATAATCCATACAGCCCGGGGGGCTGCAGGCAAACTAAGTCCATCTGAGCTTAGCACCTGCGGCTCGCAGTCACAGCAAGAGGTTGATATGACGTTATTCCCCACATCCCCTAAAACGCTGATTCAGCCGCTGGCGCTTGCCATGCTGCTGGGCTCGGCACCTGCGCTGGCACAGGACGAACAGGCATTTCACGATGAATTCGCGTCGTTGCTTAAACAAGAGCAAGTAGTCGGTGCGCAGCTGGTGCTGTTTGACCGCCAAGGACTGACCCAAAGCTGGAGCTTTGGTGAAGCGGCCCCGGGGCAACCCGTGACGACGCAGACGCTGTTTCGCGCCGGTTCTACTACCAAAACTCTGACCGCGATGGCGGTGCTGCAATTAGTCGCGGCGCATAAATTTGGCTTACATGACGATGTCAGTGTGTTAGAGCCGGCGCTGGCGCTGGATAATCCTTATCAAGCGCAGCAACCAGTGCAAGTGGTGCATCTGCTCGAGCACACCGCCGGTTTAGACGACATGCACTTTCGCAATTTTTACAACGTCGATGAACCGGACATCGATATGTTATCGGCCGTCAATCGCGACAGTGCCGCACTAAAAGTTCGTTGGTTGCCAGGCACTCGGCATGCTTACAGCAACCCAGGGTATGGCATTTTAGGGCACTTAGTCGCGCGTTATAGTGGCGAAACTTTTGAGAACTATGTTAATTCCCACTTAATCAAGCCTTTGCAGATGCAGCACTGCCAAGTGGTGGCAGGAAACAACGAGCCCGCGGGTTTAAGCCAAGGTTACACGGGCACACAAGCGGTGACCTATCGGCAGATTTATTTGCGCTCGGCCGGCAATTTAGTCTGTAACGCCGAAGGCCTCGCGAGCATGGCGCGTTACTTATTAAATAACGGCGGTGAGGCGCCGTTGCCTGGGCTGGATGCGGCCGTGATCCAGCAGATGGAGACACCGGAGACCACGCTTGCCGCCAAGGCCGGCCTTAACTACGGCTATGGCAAAGCGATTTACCATGCCACCCGCGCCGACCACGAATGGCTTGGCCACAATGGCGGCATCGACGGCTTTACCACCAGCTACGCCTATTCGCGGCAAAGTGGCCTTGGTTATGTGTTAATGGTCAATAGTTCCAGCGCTAATTTTGCTGAATTGATCAAAGCGATCGCCCGTCATTTAAACGACGCGGCACCAGCAAGTAGCGCAGAGCCTGCTGCGGCGAACACGCAGCCTATGCTACCGCCAGCGCCTGGGTATTACCGCGTCAGTGACGAGCGCAATCAGATATTTGCGGGTTTAAGTGCGCCTTTTGCGGTGGTGAAATTGATTCCAAGCCACGACGGCGTCACGCTCAGCCCACTGCTTGGCACCGATGAAGTGTATCAAAGCCGCGGTGGGGCGCTGCTAAGTAAAGAGGGGCGGGCGCATGCCACCGGCATTAACTTGCCTAACTCAGCGCTGGGTGCTGCGTTTCAGGTGGATGGCCAGTTTTTCTTGCAAACCTCTGCTTGGCAGGCGTGGAGTTTGTTCTTCATGGCGATGGCCGGTGTTGTCTCTATTGCAGTGGCTGTGTTGTATGCACCTGTTTGGCTCATTAACCGCTGGCGTGGCCGAGTTCGTGGCGTTGGTGCCGTGCAGTTGCGAGTCGCGCCGCTGAGTTACAGCCTGACGCTGGTGACTATCGGTGTAGCCTTAATGCAGCTGGATTTGTATGCTGTATCGCAAGTCAATTGGCAGACGTTAACCCTGATGCTCGGGAGTTGCGTGTTACCGCTGATTTGTCTCTGGCAATGCTGGACTTGTCTGCGGTTTGCCAAAACCAGCGACTCACGGTTTGCCCGCTGGTTTGGCTGGGGCAGTGCCGTGTCGCACAGCGCTTTGACCCTGTATTTGTTGTCGTGTGGGTATATTGGCCTTCGCTTGTGGGCTTGGTGAGCTAAGTCTTAAGCCACCACAGTGTTAATTGCCAGACACCGCCGCGGCGGTGTCTGTTTGTTCAAGGCGCTAACGTTGCCAGCGCCACTAAGGATCCGCATGAAAACAGCTCCATATTATTGGCTGTGCCAGCTAATTGGCTGGGGCCTCGTGTCGCTGAGTAATTTTTTAATTCAGCTGTTGGCGAATAACTTCTCGTTACTGCATCAGCTGGTTAGTAACTTGCTGTTTATGCTGCTTGGGATTGTCTGCAGCCACGGTTTACGTAGTTTTTACCGGTATTTTCATATTGAACAACGCACGCTCGGCGCGATGATTTTACCTTGGTTGAGCGGCGCAGCACTCGCTACTGTGGTGGCGCTGGCGGTCACTTTTGCTGGCTTGAGTGTGGTGTTACAAGCCGATGAGTTGGCTGATTTGTTAAGCCTGCGCAATCTGTTGGCCAATCTGATCGGCGTATATCCGCTGATGTTGATTTGGGGGTCTTTGTATTTAGGGGTGCATTATTTGTGGCATTGGCGCGAAGCGGCGCAACAAAAAGCGCAGCTCGAAGCCGCACTGCATCAAGCGCAGCTCAACACCTTGCTGGGGCAAATCAACCCGCATTTTATGTTTAATGCGCTCAATAACATTCGTGCTTTGATGCTGGAAGATGTACCGAAAGCGCGTCAGGCGCTGACCTTGCTCTCTAAGGTGCTGCGCGCCAGTTTAAGTTCACCGCAGCAGCGCTTTGTGCCATTAAGTGAGGAATTGGCGGTGGTGGAGGATTTTGTCGCCTTGGCCAGTCTGCAATACGAACAACGCCTGCAGTGGCAGCCGCAGGTGGACCCGGCTTGTTTGCCGGTACTGGTGCCGCCGATGCTGGTGCAAACCTTGGTGGAAAACGCCATCAAACATGGCATAGCGCAAACGCCTGGCGGTGGTGTGTTGCAGCTAAGTCTGCAATTGCAGCCGCCATTTGTAGTGTTAACCGTCAGCAACCCAGGGCAGTTAGCCACAGACTTGTTACAGCCAAACTCGTCAAACCCAAGCTCGCCAGCCCCACGCTTGTCGTACTCGGGCGCCGCGCTGGAACACGCAGCGGAACTGACTGGGGATTTGGGTTCCACGGGCATTGGTGTGGCAAACGTGCGGCAACGCTTAGCCTTGTTGTATCAAGGGCGCGCAGATTTCCAGCTCAGCCAGCAAGGCGCCTTGGTGGTGGCGCAAGTCCATTTACCGCTGCACACCACAAACAAGATTGGAGAGGAAAGCCATGGCTGATTTAACCGTATTAATTGTCGAAGACAGCCGACTGGCACGCTTGGAGTTAAGCACCTTGCTCAAAGAGTGCGCCGAGGTGCGTTTGTTGGGTGAAGCTGCAGACGTGCCCGCCGCATTGCAAGCGATTGAGAAACTGAAACCGGATGTGTTGCTGCTGGATATTCAAATGCCCGGTCAAGATGGCTTTGCGCTGTTGGATCAACTGGAGCAGCCGCCGCTAGTGATTTTTACCACAGCGTATGACGCGTTAGCGCTGCGAGGTTATGACTATGACGCGGTGGACTATTTAGTCAAACCGTTAGAACTAGCGCGGCTGCAACAAGCCTTGGATAAAGCCCGCACGCGCCGCCAACAAGGCGCGCTAGAGCCGCCACCGCAGCTGCTAAGTGCCGAAGACAAAGTCTTGCTGCAAGACGGCGAGCGCTGCTTTTTTGTCGCGCTGGGGCAAATCCAACAAGTGCGTAGTCAAGGCAACTATTGCCAGGCGTGTTTTGGCTCGCAGCAGCTGATGCTGCATGGTTCCTTGGCGCAGCTGGAAGCGCGGTTGCCGCCGCGGCTATTTTTCCGCGCCAATCGCCAGCAACTGGTGAATGTGCAGCACATCACGGCGGTAGAACTACTGCTTAATGGCTCGTATCAAGTGACATTATCGGATGGCGAGCAAGTCGAATTATCGCGCCGCCATGGCGCGCGGTTTCGTCAATTGTTTGGTTTGTAAGCTTTTGGGGAAGGCGCGGGTGGCGTGCTGCTGAGGCGCCGGCTGGGACGGCCAACGTCCCCAGCACGGTCGCGGCTAACTGCTAGTTCGGGCTTACAGCACCAGAAACCTTCGCAGCCATAGGCGTTGCTGTACTGCTAATCACTTCAATATCCACATGCCCTTGGACATAACGTCCCAGCTGCTTGGCGACCTGTTCGTTGCCAAATTGGCGAGCAAATTGCGCCACAGCTTGGCCATTGCATTGCAGCTTGTTGGCCAGCATTGATAACTGCAAGCGTTGTTGCTGCACATCCTGTTTAAACACATGGCTTGGGTTGGTGGCGGCGCTGACGCACAACTGGCTTTCGATACTAGCGTCTGCGGCGACAACGGCGGGGGATTGGGCAAAACTGCTGCTACTGATCAATCCTGCGATAAGACTTAACGTGATCAATGGTGTACGCATGGTGACTCTCCTTGTAGCTGCCAGACAGTGGCAACCTCAAATGGATAGTCGGTGCAAATGCGAAAAAAGGCTGTAGCAAGGCTGTGTCTGGCTGTAAAACTTTTTCGGCAAGGTTTTGCGATAGTATCACAGTAAGTTATTGAAAATAGGTGAACTGTCAGGGGGCTACGCTGTCGATGGCTGCAACGAATGTTTACATCTTAGGCGCAAAAGAACGTCAACTATGAGGCTTTACTGGTCGTGCATCAGGCTGATGTTGACTGGACAGCAAGAGATAACCATTAAGCCTGTGTGGCGAGTTGCCAGGCGATGCTGCCCAGCATCAACGCAATCACGCCATCAAACAGCCGCCAACGGCGGGTTGAACTCAACAGGCGTTTTAACCAAGGTGCCGCCGCCGTCAGCGCTGAAAACCACAGCATCGACGCGGTGCAAGCACCTACGGCAAATAACCAAGGTGTGGTTTGTAAGGCGCCGATACTTCCCAATAGCACCACCGTATCTAGGTACACATGAGGATTGAGCAGACTAATGGCCAACGCGGTCAGTGCAGTGCGCGGCCACGTTGTCACCGCGCTTGCGTTGAGGGATAACACCGAGTCGCCATGATAGGCGCGGCATGCTGCTTGCCATGCTAAGTACGACAGCATCAAGACGCCAGCCCAGGTCAGCAATGGCACCAGCATGGGGATATGCTGTTGTAGGGTCTTTGCGCCAAACACGCCCAGCACAATTAGGGCTGCGTCGCAAAGCATGCACACCAAAGCGATCACCAGCCGGTTGGCGCCCGCCATGCTTTGGCTTAGTACCCAAATATTTTGCGCACCTATGGCGATAATTAAACTGAACCCTAACATGACGCCGTGACTAAATGACTGCATGATTGCCTCGAAACAACGCAGGAATTGCGACCTGAGTTGCACTATAGAGACGGATTTGTTATGAATCTAACGAATTAAATTTCTGATGCATGAGTAAAAATCATGATGGATTATCGGTTGTTGCATGCACTCGATGCGGTGATAAGTGAACAAGGCTTTGAAAAAGCGGCGCAGCAGCTGTATTTAACCCAGTCTGCGGTCAGTCGGCGCATTCAGCAGCTAGAACTGCAACTCGGCGCGCCGGTGCTAGAGCGCAGTCAGCCACCACGGCCAACGCCGCTTGGCATAAAACTGCTGAATCATTGGCAACAAGTGCGACAGCTCGAAACGGCGCTTGGCCTTGAGCAATCAAGCCAGCCATTGACGGTGCGTCTTGCGACCAATGCGGATTCGCTAGCGACTTGGCTTGCCAGCGCACTCGCTCCTGCCGCCACGCAAGCGTGCACGGATGACTTGTTGTACGAGTTGCTGGTGGTCGATCAATCGATTGGCCTGCAGCGGATGAAAGCCGGCGAGGTGATGGCCTGTATCTGTGACAGCCCACAGCCCGTCGCGGCGGGGCTGGTGGAACCGCTTGGCGCCATGCGTTATCGCTTGGTCGCAAGCCCAACGTTACTGGCGCGTTATGCCTATCAAGGGCTGACGGATTTACCACAGTTGCCTTGTTTGGTGTATGACAGGGATGACCTGTTACAACATCAATTTTTGCAGCGTGTGGCCGGGTTTAAGCCGTCACGCATTCATTTGTGCCCCTCGTCCGAAGGCTTTCGACAAGCCATTCATGCAGGCTTGGGTTTTGGCTTATTGCCGGATCAACAACTTGGCGATGCTCTAGACAGAGGCGTGCTGCTGGATTTAACCCCAGGACATGTTCTCGACACGCCCTTGTACTGGCACTATTGGCAAACAGAAAGTCCTGCGCTACAAGCGCTGCGACGTCGGGTAAAAGCCGCGGCGCAGCGCTCTTTGCAGCCGTGTGTTGAGCCGGACCTACAAGCCCCATGACGTCGGCAAGCGCAAACAACGCACGGGTAGCGTCGTGTTAAATGTTGCAAAAGTTGAGTGTTAACTCTAACAATTTTGCAATTCGTTAACCTTTTTGCTGGAGCTTGGTTTTTTTTGCCCTATGTTGGTACTGGTTGCACCTCGGATGAGTTTAAATTTATCAATAAAAGATAACTTAAAGCATCGAACGTGCAGCAAACAGCGTTAATTGCGCTTTTAAACATATAAGTGGTCAACAGAGCAAGACGCGATGCAGGTGCTGTAACAACACATCACGCAGTCAACGCCAGAGGGGCCACAACCAGCAACAGGGATACCTCATGACAACATTCAAACCACACGCGTGGTCGATGGCCGCGCTGCTTGGCGTATCGGCGTTGAGTTCCGTCGCGTATGCCAGCAACTACCCGATCGTGCTTGTGCACGGTTTCCAACCTACCCAATTACAAAGCCGTCCGGTCGGCAATGCGGTGACCCAAGATGGCTCGGCCTACTGGGCCGCGTATTGGGCCAGTCGCGCCACGGCTCGCATCGATTGGCCATCACAGGAACGGGTCAAAGAAAAAATCAGTACCGACTACGTCTGGCCTAAATTGCAGCAGCTATCAAAACAAGGTACTTGTCGCAGCGGCTGCGTGTTTGTCACCCATTCAACCGGCGACTTAGTCACCCGTTATATTCTGGAAAACCAAGCAACCTGGTTGCGAAATGCCGGGCTTGAACCCTTAACGATTGTGGCAACGGTCGATTTTGCCGGTGCTGGCGGTGGCTCCGAACTGGCGGATCTGGCACTCAATGTGGTCGATGGCAAAGCCGGCTGGCTGGCAGAACAAGCGGTGGCTGCGTGGTTGGGTACGGCGCCGACCCGCGGCAATGTCGGGGTATTAAATGACTTGCAAGTCAACACCGCCCGCCAACTGGCCAGCAACTTTACTCAGCGGGTGCCGCGGTTACGGATGGTCGGTGGCGCCAGTGATTTTGTCGGCGTCACGTCGCCTTTTCTGCCGGGCGATGATGATGGCGTGGTCGCCCCGCATTCGTCCTGTGGCTCAAGTGTGGTCGGTGATTTTAATAGCTGTGTCAGCACCGTGTCGTTGGGTGGCAAACTTACCAGCGTTAAAGCGCCAAGCAGTCGCTGGCCTTTGCATTACCCAGTGTTGATGTCGGATAAATACAGCCACGGTAGCCTGTTAAACGATAGTGTGGCAGGTCGTTTTACCACAGCAACGCCGAGTGTGAGTTACAGCAACGGCGTCAATTGGCAGGTTAAAAGTACCGATCAGTATTATGGCTTTCCATATTATGCAACTTGGCGGTATGTGACGAACTCGGATAAACAATCGATGTCGGCCTTGGTGTTTCAGCAGCTGCCTTAATGATGGTGGAGTGTGGTGTAACGTTGGGTTGTGACGGTAGTGGTATCTCCTGGCCTCGGGCATCGATGCCGCTATGCAGCACAGCGAAGGTGTCTGCTTGTCACCCACGTTGCACTACATTCCTGTTGCTACGCCATTGTTTTTACCTGATTGGGACTACCTGAAAGAGACGTTTGTTGTATGCCGAAAAAGTTGTTGATCATGTTGGTTGTGGCAGGGCTTGGACTGAGCCTGTGGTGGTGGCTGTCAAAAGACACTCCAAAGGAGCAATTCATTGCGTCAGCGTCACCCACCTCAGCGAGCGCGGCGCCAACGCCATTGGCGCCCAGTGCAGCTCATAGCAACACAGCTCATAGCAACACAGCTCAGAGCAATCCCCCCCAGGGCAACCCCGCACAGAGCAGCACTGCCGAGTTAACGGCGGCAGAGGCCTATGCGTTGGAGCTTCAGTATCCACCTTATGCACAGCCGTATCATCAACCGCTTCACCCAACGGATGAGCGTAGTTACAGTCCGGTGGCGGTAGAGCAGCAGGATGGCAGTGTCTGGGCCTTGGCCTTAAAAAAGTATCGGTTTTACCTGCCTGAGGCAGTGCAATTTGAGTTAACTGCGCCAAGCGCCATGCGTGGTCAATCCATCAGTGTGCAATTAGTTTCACCCAACGACGATCGGCTGCTGTATCAAACGAACCTGATATGGGACGATGCGCCGCTGGAGCTCAATGCTGTGCCAAGTTCAGCGTGGCCAGAGGAGCTGGTGCTGCGAGTCGAATCCAGCCAAGGCCACAGCGTGCGTGCGCCACTAGAGTGGGTCAGGCCGGTCGCAGTCGTGACCGCGATAGAACCCGGCCAAGTTCAAGGTGAAGATCTGGCGATCGCGCTTCAACTGACCACTGAGCAGCCGGGGTTATATCTCATACAAGCGCTGGTTGCTGCGCCAAGTGGTGTGATAGCGCGGCTGGTTCGGCAGGTCGAGCTGCCACGCGGCGATGTCAGTACCAGCCTGCTGCTGCACGGTTCGGTGTTACCGCAAAACCGGCAGCGCTTAACGCTGTCGGCAATCCAATTGCAACGGATGTCACCCAGTCCAGCTCAACCGCCACGCTTTGGGCATAGCGAGATAGTGCAGGCGGAAATTGGCGAGTTTGCCGCTGCCGATCTGTCATTTTCACCGTATCAACCGACGACGGAAGAGCGTCAACGGCTAAGTTTTCTGCAAGGGCAATGACCCGGTGTGCTGCGATATGGTAGCGGTTTTCGCGCAGCACGATGAAAAGACAACAAAACCAGTTGAACTCGATCAAATGAATGACAGAAAAATGGTGGCTGCTCTATCGCTGCGAAATTTTGATGGTAGAATGCTAAATAAGAATACTTCTTATTAATTCTACGAGTGCTATGCCATGACCAGTTTATTGACGCCCAGCATGACCTCCGCTGAACACGCCAGTTACGCCGTCGAAATGACGCTGTGGGATGCGCCCAAAGGCACGGTGGCAGCGATTGTCGGTATCGATCCGACACTCGATCCTCAAGTGCAATTGCGTTTGCGTGATATCGGCATTGAACCCAGTCGCCAATTAACCTGCTTGCAGCGTGGCCCTTTTGGTGGCCCGGTGGTGATTTCTGTGGCAGACACTGTGTACTCGCTTGAACAACCGATCGCTTTGCGTATTCGTATTAGCCCAACTGTGTAATGGACTTCGATGAAACGTATTATTTTGGTGGGGAAACCCAACTCTGGTAAAAGTTTACTGTTTAACCAATTAACGGGGCTGCGACAAAAGGTCGCCAACTTTCCTGGTGTCACGGTCGAATTAAAGTCGGGTCGGATGGCCGAGTTTGAGCTGATCGATTTACCCGGCGTGTATTCATTGCAGTCGTTATCGCGCGATGAGGAAATTGCGCTGACGCATATTCGCCAAGCGATGGCAGACAGCAACACGGCGTTGGTTGTTTGTACCTTGGATGCCAGTCGGTTGCAAACCAGCTTGGTGCTCGGTTTGCAAATTCAAGCCATGGCCAAAGCCCATGGCAAGCAGGTGGTGTTTGCGCTGAATATGTTTGATGAGATGCAGCGCCATGGTCATGCCATTGACTTAGCCGCGTTTGAGCAGGCATTACAAAGCCCGGTATTTGCTATTTCCGCTCGGACTTTGCATGGGATTGCCGAATTTAAAGAGGCCATCAGCCAGCTAGCTCACCAAGCCGCACCTGCCCCAGTGGCGGTAGACCAAGATGCCGCGCGGTTAAACAGCAAAGCGCGTGACATCGCCAATCAGTTTGGCATGCAATCGAGCATCGTGTTGAAAAACCAAAACCGTATTGATGGCTACTTGTTGCATCACTTAAGCGGTAGTGTGGTGTTTCTGGTTATTATGTTCTTGTTATTCCAGAGTATTTTTACCTTCGCTGCGCCGCTGATGGATGCGGTTGAAGCACTGGTCGGTGATGCCGCACAGTGGGTGACGGGGTTACTCGGCGAGGGCATGGCGGCTGATTTTACCCGCGATGCGCTGTTTGGTGGCTTTGGCGCCTTTTTAGTGTTCGTGCCGCAGATTATGGTGCTGACACTGATTATCGGCTTGTTGGAAGACAGTGGTTATTTGGCGCGTGCGGCACTGATTTGTCATCGTCCTTTAAGTTATTTCGGGTTATCTGGCCGCAGTTTTGTGCCGTTTTTATCCGCCCATGCGTGTGCCATCCCGGCCATTATGGCCGCGCGAACTATCGAATCGCCGCGTAAGCGTTTGATCACCATGATGACCATTCCGCTGATGTCGTGTTCGGCGCGTTTGCCGGTCTATGGCTTGTTAATCGCAGTGCTGGTGCCTGATGTCAGTTATCTCGGTGGCTTGGTCAATCTACAAGGCGTGGTGTTTTTTGGTTTGTATATGTTTGGCATCATCACGGCGTTGGTGGTCAGTGCCATGCTGGCGCAAAGCAAAACCATTGGCGAAAAACAGCAAGACATGCCGTTTATTTTAGAATTGCCAACCTATCGTTTCCCACATTGGAAACCGCTGGCTCGTCGTGTGTTGCAAAGTGGTAAAGCCTTTATTTATCGTGCAGGTCCGGTGATTTTTGCGGTGTCCGTGGTGCTGTGGGCACTGGGGTATTTCCCGCAGGGGTCGAACTTAGAACATTCGTACTTGGGCATGCTCGGCCATTGGATTGACCCCGTGTTTGAGCCGCTGGGTCTGGATTGGCGTTATGGCGTGGCGATTTTAATGTCGTTCTTGGCGCGGGAAGTGTTTGTCGGCGCGCTTGGCACCTTGTTTGGCATCGATGGTGCGGATGAACACGTCGGCGACTTGGCCACTCAAATCCAAAACGACGGCTTGGCGCTGGGTGCTGGTATTGGGTTGTTATTGTTCTACGTTATTGCGCTGCAATGTGTCGCAACGGTGGCGACGCTACGCGCTGAAACCGGCAGTAATCGCTTGGTCGCGTTATTAGTGGTTGGTTATGGTGTGTTGGCGTATTTGATTGCAATGGCGTGTGCACAATTGATTGGCTAAATCGCGCGAATAGCATTGAAGCGCTCGATCCATTCGAGCCTGACAAAACCGCCCCTTTGGGCGGTTTTTCTTTTGCTGGTAAAACTGTTGTTAAGACAAAACCGTGCTGGCTGCTATGGTTAAGCAAAGGCGATGATGGAGTGCGGGGATGCCACGGGCTTTGCGAGCTAGGTTTTTGGCCAGTATGTTAGTGCTTGGCAGCAGTATGGTTGCCATGGCCAATAATGTGGTTACCAGCAGTAAACCCATCACAGTGACGGTTGAAACGGATATTTATCAGTATGCGCAAACCTTAGTCGGCACCGATGATCTCCACCATTTTCAGGCCTTTGATCGCGCCTATTGCCAGCGTGATGTAGTCGAATTTATTTTAGTGCAGCAAGCCTTAAAACTCGGTGGTGCCGAATTGACCTTTCGTTTTACCACCGGTAACTATGACGCGCGCAATGTGCGGTTAGTGGTGGATGGCTTTTTACTGCTAAGTTTCGACACGGTGTTTTTAAGTCAAGCCAAGCCGCTCTCGGATAAGGTGTACATTTCAAGCCCGCTGATCCGCCAGGATGAATTCGAGGCGGGGATCTTTGTCTCAGCGCAGAATCTGCAACGATTACAAGTACGTACCGCCAAAGACCTGCAACAGCTCAGTTTTGTCTCGTCTCGCGACTGGCCACAAGACTGGCAATTATTGACCGAGCTTAAACCCAAACAACTGGTGCATGAAGGCGATTGGATCTCGATGGCAAAAATGGTTAGCCGTGGCTGGGTGGATGCGATGCTGGTGCCATTTACCAAAACTCCGCCTTATGTCTACCAAGGCAATGGCTATAACATTTATGCCTTACCTAAGGTCAAAGTCGCTATGCACGATTCGCGGCATTTTATTGTGTCAAAAACACACCCGTTGGGCGCGCAGGTATTTGCCGCCTTGCAACGTGGTTTGGCCATCATGCGTCAGCGGGGTGCTATCGAACAGGCGTACCAACGTTGTGGTTTTATCAATACCGCGGTGCGTGATTGGACCGTGTTAAATCCGAAAGCGCCCGCTTCATCGACGGCAACATCAATGCCAGCCAAGGCTAACGAGCCGGCAACTCAGCCTTAGGCGGCGTGGCACAGTTTGCGGTCAGCGGCGTTTGCGCGATGATCCGCTGTAAATGTCCACCGTCGGGTAGGGTAACAAACCACTGTTGCTGCAATTGTGTGGCATGCTCAGCACTGCACGCATACCGCCACGCTAGCCATTGTTGCATGCCCGCTCGGTCTGTTTGTTGCTGGCTTAGCTGCAACAAATGCCTAAGTAGATTCACTTCACCGACCACCCCTTGTTGAATAAAACCTAAACAAAGTTGCAGCGTCAGCGGAAGATAAACGAGGCTCGCGGCGGCAATACCAACCAACAGGCCTTTGCGAAATGGTGTCATGGCGACTCCTTGCTAACTATAAACCCTTGCTAAAACGTCAACCCCAGCCGAAAAAAAACGCCTTGGTTGGCAGCCAAGGCGTTGCTCCAAAGGTGGAGTGACAGAACCCAGAACAGGAGGTTCGAACACGCGCGTCGCACCCCCAAGGCCAGGTTCCTTGATGTGGGGAGGGCATTGCTGCGCTACCCTGTGTCGATGCGCTTTTTACAGGTGATACTCACTGCGGCTGGGTGAGAGCCGCAGCACTTACTCAGAATTACACTCTTAGAATTCTTCTCTTAGAATTCGACTGTGTAACGCAGCGTCCAGACGCGACCTAACCAGTCATGGATTGAGCTGGCGTATCCATTGGTTGGTGACGACGCGTATGGTGGCTCTTTGTCGGTCAAGTTACGGATACTTAACTGCACCGATTGTTTTTCACCGATGTCGTAACCGACGCTGGCATTAAAGGTCAACCATGCTTTGACAGTTTCGTTGTCAAATTTGAAATCACCATCACCCAGCGAGCCGACATAATGCGCGCCTAAGCTAGCGTTTAAATTTTCTAACGACCATTCGACACCGGCATCCGCCACAAAACGTGGACGGGCGATCTCACTGGCACCACTTAATTTGCCGAGTAAATCTTCTGCCGGCTCGTCTTGTGTCAGCTGACGATCGTAGGACAGCGTCCGCGTCCCTGCCAGATAGGTTTTCCATAAACCAACCGAGGTATCGAGTTTGTAGTCGGCTTTGAAGTCGACACCATCCGTATCTTGGGCGCCCACGTTAAAGAAGCCAGTACGCAGGAACACCAAGTCGCCGCTGCTGTCTTTGACACAACCAAAGGCGCCATTTAACGCATCGACATTGGTCACGGTCGGTGATGTGCCGGCTAAACAGGCTTTGAGCGTGGTGTTCGCGTCAACATCGACAATGTCGGTGTGCTTGTAGCGCCAGTAATCGACAGTGATGTTAAAGTCATCGGTTAAGTTCCATGACAAGCCGGCGTTGTAAGCCGTGCTGTGCTCGGCGTCTAAACCTTTATTACCTAATGTTTCTTGGTCGAACTCCAGCTCACCTGTTTGCGCGCCGAAGGCACCGCACAGGCCATTAAATGGTTTGCCACTACCGCAATCGATGTAGTTTGAACCCAACGAGGTACCTGCACCTAATTCCGATAAGGACGGCGCGCGAAAACCGGTGCTCCAGCTGGCGCGCAAAATTAAATCGTCGGTGGCTTTAAAGCGCAACGACACTTTCGGGTTCACATCGCCACCGAAATCGCTGTAATGGTCATAACGTAGCGCGGTGATCGCATCGAGTTGTTCAGTTAATGGCACGTTGAATTCGGCATAAGTCGCGTATTGCGTACGATCGGCGGCGGCTTCCGTTGCCCCTAAGGTGGTGACTAAACCTTGCTGAGCGACCAAGGCTGGGTTATCGCTGATCTCTTCGCTCCGCCATTCGCCACCAACCACCGCACGCACGGCGCCTGCTGGCAGTTCAAACGCATCACCGGCGAAGTTAAAGTCCCAGGCTTTCACATCAGACTGACCGGTACGTGGCGCTAATTCACGCATACCAGCGATGACCGCAGGGTCAGTGTCACGACCTAAGTTAAACGGGTTAAATTGACCGGTGGCAGCCGCTGCAGCAACACGGTCTACATGATAATAGCCGCTGACGTGGTTGACTTCGTTTTCGGATTTGCCAAGTGATGCAGTCGTTTCCCAACTCCACTCTGCCAGCTCACCACGCACACCAGCCAGCACTCGGTAGCTGCTGCTATCGTACTCTTGCATCCGGCGCTCAGGGTAACGTGAGCGAACCCGAATGGTGCCAACTGAGCCGTTTTTCAAATCTTCGGTTTTAACCCATTGCGGCACTGTACCAAGGTTGCCTGGGATACGCAGATCAAAGGAGCCGGCTGAGTCGTACGAATGGCCGCTATTTTTTTGATACATCGCTTCGGCGAAAAACTCTTTGCCATCACCTAAGCGGTAGATATGGTTCAGCGTTGCCCCGATGTTGGTGGTGTCAGGTTGAATGGCACGTTCGTTGACATAGTCGTATTGGCAACGAGAGCCACCATTGCTAGTGGCGGTGCCACACCATGGCTCGGCGAAGTCTTTACCGTCGATGGTCACCCGAGTTGATGATTTGAAGGTGACATTGATCGGACGGTCTTCGTTCATCAACTCGTCACGGTCAAAGTAGTCCAGCACTACGGTGGTATTGGAGTTTTCTGTGGCAAAACCGCCGGTGTAGGTGAAGTTGCTACGGCCAAAATCGCCTTTGGCGGTGTCATCGCCATACATCACGCTCACTTCTTGACCGACGTAGTCCTTTTTCAGGATGAAGTTGATAACACCCGCTATGGCGTCAGAACCATACACCGAGGCTGCACCATCGGTGAGCACCTCAATGCGTTCAATCGCGGCCATCGGAATCGCGTTGACGTTGACGAACGAATCAAAGCCATTGGAGAACGAGTCGACCGCTACCCGACGGCCGTTGACTAACACCAGCGTGGAGCTAGAACCAAGGCCGCGTAAACTCACACCGGCCGCGCCTGGTGGTGTGCCATCTGAGCCTGCGACGTTGCCGTTTTCAGTGAAGGTACCGGCACTGGCGGCTTGAGGTAAATCACGTAAGAAGCTGGCGACACTGTCGTAGCCTTTGTCCAACAACTCATCAGCACCAAACACTTGCAGTGGGTTTGCACCTTCCATGTCGACGCCTTTGAGGCGAGAACCGGTGACTTGAATTTTTTCGACTTTGCCGTCTTCGGCCTTAGCCTCGTCTTGCGGCTTGGTTTGTTGGGCTTGCGCTGTAAAAGCAAGCAGCAAAGCGCTGCACAGCATCGATTTTTTTAAGAATGGAGTGTGGTGCGTATTTTTCATAGTTTTCATAAACATGCCTCTGGATCTACATGCCGCAATTACGCCAAATAGACGTTGCGATCTGATTGTGTGGTGTTGAAACAGAAAATGACGCACAGGGAACCGCAGACAGCAGGATCCGAGTTGACACGCTCGAAGTGGATCAAGGGGTTAAGTAAACACAGCGATTGAAGCTGTACAGGACTCTACCCGCCCAAGCTGGGCTACTGTCGATCCCCTCTGCGTCAGCAGAGGGGGTGGCTAATTGTTAAACCACTCCGACAGGTAGTACGGGGAATAACGGTAGTTGCTAAGATTGACGGCGCACTTGAGCATGTTCCCCTCCTGACGTTGACGATTTGCATCGAATTGAAGATTGTGGCGATCAGCGAACAAGCCGCTATCGACGTTGCCCTTTCAAAATTGCTAATTTAAAAAAATCTGTCAAGCGGTTTTTTTAAGCAGATGGTTGAGTTTTTTTGCGTTGTCGAAAGAACCGCCGCTGCCAGATGGCGTTGCTTGGATTTAAGTGCTTATTCAGCAGTGAAAAATTAAGCCCACAGCCGATAATTGGCGCCACCCTTAAAATTTTCTGACCAACGAGCTTTAAAAAATGACGGTCTAAGTTGCTTGACACCAATGGCTCACTTCAGATATTTCTGAAAAAAGGGCGAGTGATATCGCCGGTTTTAGTTCTCATTGTTGGTAGCGATATGTTAAAAAATGCCTTTTGCTTAGCGTCATATCACTACTCGTCATACTACTTGTCGGAGTGGTTTAACGAGTAGACAAACCTGTTTTGTCATCGTTGATCACTCTGAGTCCACGCGCTTTTCGCGCCAAGCCGTCTTGCAGTTGCGCTTGATTGCCACGCTTTAACAGACTCAGTTCGTTTAAGTTTTCGCACCAGCTGGCAAACGTACTGGTGCAGTGGAGTCTGTTATGCAGTCGAATTCAACCCCGTCCCAGGCGACCCCGTCTCAGGTGACCCCGTCTAAGGCGATGCAAATGCCCGATGCCTTGGTGATCTTGTTTTTCATCATGCTTGGCGCAGCGTTGTTGTCGCATCTTGTCCCTGCAGGTTTTTATCAACTGCAACCCAATCAAGAGGCGGGCAGCTCGGTCAAACGGGTCGATCCCGCCAGTTTTCAATTAGCAGCTGAACAATCCGGTGGCGTGCCGCTGTTTGCCGAACAAGGGGGTATTGGTTTTTTAAACTACGCCTTCGAAGGGTTGGTGTCTGGGGATAAATACGGTTCTGCGGTTGGGGTAGTGGCCTTTATTCTGTTAACCGGTGGCGCCTTTGGCATCTTGATGAAAACAGGGGCGGTCAACAACGGTATTTTGCGGCTGATTGAGCGCACGCAACATAGCCAGCAGTTGTTTATCCCGCTGTTATTCATGCTGTTCTCACTTGGTGGTGCGGTGTTTGGCATGGGCGAAGAAGCCATCGCGTTTTGCATCTTGTTGTATCCGCTGATGTTGGCACTGGGTTATGACGCGGTGACCACGGTGTTGGTCAGTTATGTGGCCACTCAAATAGGCTTTGCGACCTCGTGGATGAACCCATTTAATGTGGCGATCGCACAAGGCATTGCCGGGATCCCGCTGCTATCTGGCCAGTCGTTTCGCATGGTGATGTGGGGCGTGTTTACGCTGTTTGGCTTGGTCTTTACGCTGCGTTATGCCAAAGCCATCAAAGCCAATCCGACTGTATCGGTGGCTTATGCCAGCGATGAGTTGCAACGCCAGCAGCAGGTCGCGGTGGTGCAATCGCAATTTAATCGGGTGGACGCCTTATTGCTGACGCTGTTTGGTTTGGGCTTAGCCTGGATCATTTATGGCGTGACCATGCGCCACTATTACATTCCAGAATTGGCCAGTCAGTTTTTCACCATCGGTGTGGTGATTGGTATTGCGGCGGTGTTGTGTCGACGCCTAAGCACCAACGACGTGGTCGATGGCTTTAAGCAAGGCGCAGCCGACTTATTGCCGGCAGCGCTGATGGTGGGCATGGCCAAAGGCATGTTACTGCTGCTCGGTGGTGCCAATCCTGAAACGCCAACCGTGATGAATACCTTATTGCATTATGCAGCAAGCGCCTTTTCCGATTGGTCCGAGTATTTCTCAGCATGGTTGATGTTGCTGCTGCAATCTGTGATCAACTTCTTTGTTTCTTCCGGTTCCGGCCAAGCCGCCTTGACCATGCCGCTTATTACGCCATTGTCGGACATGATTGGCGTCAGCCGCCAAACGGCCGTCTTGGCCTTTCAATTGGGTGATGGCTTAACCAACTGCATCATTCCAACGTCAGCCTCATTGATTGGCTGCTTGGGTGCCGTGCGTCTGGATTGGACGATCTGGCTACGTTTTGTCTGGCGATTACAGCTGTGGTTATTCGCCATTGCCAGTGGCTTTATGCTGGCGGCTGTGGCGATTGGTTATCAATAACACGCCAACCCAATCAATCTGAGTAATTGTGGCAATTACCCGTAAATTTTCGCTGATTTAGATAGGAAAACGGCATGATCTTAATACAACAAGCCGATGTGTATAGCCCTACGCCATTAGGGCGGATGGATGTGTTATTAGCGGGCAGTGAAGTGGTGGCAATGGCTCCTACCTTGGATGTACGCCTGCCCTTGTTGCAGGTCATTGATGGTCGGGACAAGCTCCTTGTGCCGGGGTTTGTCGATTCGTTGGTGCATTTTATTGGCGGCGGCGGGGAGGGCGGTTTTGCCAGCCGTACTCCGGAGATGCAGCTAACCGACGCCACGTTAGGTGGCGTGACCACCGCTGTTGGGGCGCTGGGGACCGATTCCACCACGCGCACCTTAACCAATTTGTTGGCGAAAGCACATGGTTTAGAGAGCGAAGGCATCTCGACCTATTGCCACACTGGGTCCTATCAGGTGCCTTGTAAAACCATCACAGGGCAAATTACCGATGATATTTTATTGATTGATAAAGTAATTGGGGTTGGCGAAATCGCGATTAGCGATCATCGTTCATCACAGCCAACCTTGGATGAGTTAAGGAAAGTCGCGGCACAAGCCCGTGTCGGCGGCATGCTCGCCGGCAAAGGCGGCACCGTCAGTGTGCACGTGGGCAGCGGTGAGTCGTTACTGCAACCTTTGTATGACGCGGTGGCTGGCACTGAGTTGCAACTGAAGCAGTTTTACCCCACTCATATCAATCGCAATATGCCGCTGTTCTTGGCGGGGTTGCAGTTTGCCCGGGATGGTGGCGTGATCGATTTCACCACCAGCACCACCGAGTATGATTTAGCCCATGGCGAAGTGGCTGCCGCAAAAGCGCTGGCGTTGGCGCTGTCAGAGGGCATATCACCGATGCAGCTGACGATGAGTTCAGACGGCAATGCCAGCTTGCCGATTTTTAGCCCAAGTGGCGACATGCTGGGGCTTGAAGTGGGGGAAGTGAAAACTTTGCACCGCAGTTTTGTCCAAGCCGTACGGGAGTTTGAAGTGCCACTGCAGGCTGCATTAACCGCCATCACCGCATCTCCAGCTGCCGTGTTGGGGCTGCATCGTAAAGGCCAGGTGGCGGTTGGCCTGGATGCCGATCTGGTGTTGTTAGAGTCCGCCAGCTTGGCGGTGGACACGGTGATCGCTAAAGGCAAAGTAATGGTTAAACAAGGGCAGGCTTGCGTCAAAGGGGTATTTGAGCGGTAAGGTCTGCTCAGAGCTGTTGGTTTTACAAACGCGCCGCATGGCGCGTTTTTTTATTGTCAATTTAAAACCACCTCCTATGGAGGTGGTGATCGGCCAGTCGGGGCTATGCCCGTAGAGTACCCATGTTAGATACTTCGCCCGTTTGTAACCAGCAAATGAGGAAGTAAATAAC